>Ga0315915_1001412_pt1 | contig 28995 bp, 34 predicted proteins | sample MpolbnodulesMG_FD_207738 | JGI IMG/M metagenome (GOLD analysis project Ga0315915, IMG submission 207738) | Medicago polymorpha root nodule microbial communities from Los Angeles, California, United States - branched nodules | ecosystem: Host-associated > Plants > Roots > Nodule | place: USA... | reverse complement strand
TGCGTTCCCGCGGGCATTTCCCTGGTGACGAAGCCGCGATGAAGCTGTTATATCTCGTTCTTAACAACGCGGCCGAGCAATGGAAACGGGCGCCGCGGGAATGGGTCGAGGCAAAGACACAGTTCGCTGTCATCTTTGGCGAGCGGTTCTTCAACTGATGAAACCGGCCCACCGCACAGAATTCCTGACAGTCCCGGCCGAGCAAGTATCCAGAAATTAAGCAAGCATTTGAATTTATTAAATTCAGGTGGCCCGGCATGGGGCACTATCCCAGACTGTTCCCCTCCGTCGGCAGACTGCTCGACCGGATTGATACCAGAAACAGATTTCCCTCGCATTGCGTCATCGATCTGAGCGGGTAGGAAGCGCCAACTGCCGAAGCCCAACGCTAGACAATGAGTGTCCTGTCCGGGGCCGGGAGCAGACTGACGGCTTCGGAGTTGCTTCTTGCTGAACGCCGACATTGCAACCCTCGACGCGCCGTTCAGGTCTCTGTCAGCTTTCTCCTTCAGTGCATCGGATCTTCGGATCCATGCACGAGAGGAAGCAGGTTTGCTCAACAAGATTAAGACCCATAGGCCGCGGCTACGCAGCGAATGGCTTAGCATACTCACCACAGTTTATTTGCTGTTTTTCCTGAACGCGACCTTCTGGGACAAATCATTCCTCTATCTCAAGGGACAAGGCTTCGCGCTGGTTGCGCTGGCGATCGGACTCTTGGCGGCCTTTGTTGCGCTGACTGTCACATTTTCCGCCAAGTATCTCATCAAGCCGGCCCTGATCTTTATGGTGCTAGCCAGCGTCGCGAGTGCGTGGTTCATGGATCGCTTCAGCGTGATCATCGACACCGAGATGATCCGCAACGCCCTAGAGACGAACCGGGCCGAAGCCGGACACCTGATCACCGGCGCCTTCGTCCTCCACATAATCTTGTTCGGGGTCTTGCCTTCGCTTTTTATCGCGTGGGTTGAGGTTATCCATCGAGCGATACTCAAGAAGGTGATGGTAAACCTCGTGATCATCGTCCCCAGCCTGCTCGTCTTTGCCGGCGCCGGCCTTTCGAACGGTGGTACCTTCATTTTCAGCACCCGCGAGCATCGTGATTGGTTCCGCACGCTCAATCCGATCTTCCCCGTCGGCAGCGCGGCGAGCTTCTTGGTCGATCAATCGCGCGAACAGTCGATCATTCTGCAGCCAATCGGCACCGATGCCAAAGTTGCCGACGCCTTGCCGTCTGCTGACCGCCGACCGCGTGTCACGATCGTGGTCGTTGGCGAGACGGCGCGGGCACAGAATTTCCAGCTCGGGGGCTATGCCCGCGAAACCAACCCTGAGCTCACAAAGCGTGACATCATCTATTTCAAAGACACGTCGAGCTGCGGAACAGCTACCGCCGTGTCAGTGCCTTGTATGTTCTCCGTTTACGATCGGAAGGACTATTCACACGCAAAAGCGCTGGCCACTGAAAATCTCGTGGATGTACTCAGCCACGCCGGGATCAAGACCGAATGGTGGGACAACAACACCGGCGACAAGCACGTCGCCGATCGGATCAAGAAGACGGACTTGTTTAAGTCGAACGATCTGCGTTTCTGCGATGGTGGTGAGTGCCTCGACCAAATCCTTGTCGACGGTCTCGACGCCTGGCTTGATAAGGTCAATGGCGACGCCGTCCTGGTGCTGCATCAGCTCGGCAATCATGGTCCGGCTTACTACCTCCGCTATCCCGAGGAATTCCGGAAATTCATGCCGGACTGCCGCTCCGCGGACTTCGACACCTGCACGCCGGAGACCATCACCAACGCTTACGACAATGGCCTGCTTTATACCGACCACATCCTCGCGGAGGTGATCGACACGCTTAGCGCGCACGGCGATCGGCTGGACACGGCGATGATCTATATGTCGGATCACGGTGAATCGCTCGGCGAGAACGGTCTTTACCTGCACGGCGCGCCCTATATGTTTGCACCGACGCAGCAGACCCATGTTCCCTTCGTCCTCTGGATCTCCCCGGGACTGCAGCAGTCGACACGGATCGAAAAGCCGTGCCTGGCGGCCAAGGCGGACGTGCCGCATTCGCACGACAATCTCTTCCACAGTGTTCTTGGCCTGATGCAGGTGAAGACGCAGGTCCATGATCCGGCGCTGGACATCTTCGCAGCCTGCCGCGACGGAGTGTCTTCATGACCCACAATACCGAATTGGCTCCGCCCAAGCGGGCAGGCTTCGCCCACCTGCGGGCCGCTGCCGGCTATTCGATCGGTGGCCTGAAACGGCTGGCGAAGGAGGCCGCCTTTCGGCAGGAGGCTCTTGCCGGTGCCGGACTGGTGGTGGCTTACGCCGTGATGGAGGTGACGGCGGCCATCCGGCTCTCGGCGCAAGTGCTGCTCCTCCTGCTGATCGCCATGGAGGCGGTCAATACGGCGATCGAGGAGATCATCGACCGCATCTCGCCCGAAGTATCGGACACCGGGAAACATGCCAAGGATCTGGCTCGCCGTCTTCTGCCTGATCTCGGCCAATTCCATCTTGCTTCTCTATGCGCTCGCGATACACCTTACGGTGTGAGGCAATTCCCATCCGCGCCTCTTGCCGCGGGCCTCCTCGGAAATGCCCCGCAAAAACAAACAAGGACGCCGCAGGTGCAGCGTCCTTGTTTGTTTTTACCGGAATTAGGAGATCAGAGAATGTCGCCGCCAGCGGGCGCCCGTTTGCGACCGTTGATCATGGCGAGAACCAGGCTCTCATGGTGCCGGAGGCTCGCATGGACAACGCCAACCACATGCAGTGCGATTGCAATCCAGTGTTTCAACGTTTCTTCGACCCATTCGGTCCCCCAATAGGCATCCGTGGTCTGCATCCAGCCAGTGAGCGCGATGCCACCGACCATCAGAAGCAGTATAACGACCATTACGGCCCCGAGCGGGTTGTGGCTGAGATAGCGGGGTTCCTGTGGCGCAGCATATCGCCGGCATAGAGAAGCGTGCGCGTGGGCGAGCGGATGAACTGGCTAAAGCGGGCATAGCTCGCCACCTCGTGCAGGCTCTGATCTTTATTTCGACCGACTGGAGGGTCTGCCTTCGGCATTGATGGCATAGGCCTCGTAGCAGCCGTCTTCGGTCTTGAACGAACGGACTTTCCAGCCTTCGCCTTCGAGCTTGGTCTGCAGCGTCTCGCGCGGCTTCCAGTCGGCCATGGCGGCGTTGCATTTCTCTGAAGCGAGGGCGGTGCCCCCGAAAGCGGCTGCGAGGCTGAGGGCGATGATAATCTTACGCATGGGAGTGTGCTCCTTTCCTGTGGACACGGGGAGGAAGATCAATGGTCAAGCTGACAGCCACCTGAACACGATCATTCAACCTTGCGGGGGGGGGCAGCAGCCTGTCAAGAAGCGCAAGGGACCCACATAGTCGGTTGAATAGAGGTCATGGGATGCGCGTGCTCTTGGTGGAAGACGATGAGATGTTGGGCGATGCGGTGAAGACGCATGTGCACCGTCAGGGCCACGCCGTGGACTGGGCACTCACGCGCGACGAAGCTGAGGCGAGCCTTGAGGCGGCCCCCTATGATCTCGTTCTTCTCGATCTGCGGCTGCCGGATGGGAGCGGGCTCGACATCCTGAAGGCTCTGCGCGCGCGCCGCGACGAGATGCCCGTCATCATCATGACCGCGCATGATCAGGTGTCTGATCGGATCGCCGGATTGAATGCCGGTGCCGACGACTATCTCGTAAAACCTGTCGATCTCGGCGAGCTGCAGGCGCGCATTCATGCCGTGGCGCGGCGCTACGGCACGCACAAGCTGCCCGATCTCACCATCGGAGGCGTCGCCGTCTACCCTTCCGAGAGGCGGATTTCGGCGCAGGACGGGGAGGAGGTCCTCCTTTCCTCGCGCGAATGGGCCGTGCTCGACCGGCTGATCGCCCGCAAGCGCGCCATCGTGTCGAAGTCACAGATCGAGGAGGCACTCTATGCCTTCGGGGCGGAAGTCGAGAGCAACACTGTCGAAGTCTATGTCAGTCGCTTGCGCCGAAAGCTGGGCAAGGATGCCATCGAGACGGTCCGTGGTGTCGGTTACAGGATTTCCGCCGATGCGACTTGAGACCCGAAGCCTTGCCGGACGCCTCGTCTTGTCCCTCTCGCTCCTACTCGCGGTTTTCTGGACAATCGCGGTCGGGCTCTCCATCCATGTGATGCGCGCCGAGTTCGACGAGGTTTTCGACAGCGCGCTGCAGGAAACCACCGAACGCCTCGCTTCGCTCGTCGTGGACGACTATTTCCGCCGGGACGCTGCGACAGGGCCCAACCAGGTGGCCGCGCTCGATCCAGGCGCAACCGACGAATATCTGACCTATCAGGTGCGCGATGCCTACGGGCGGGTTCTCCTGCATTCCCACAATATCGGGACAGAGCCTTATCCCGCACCGCTGAAGCCCGGCTTCTGGAGCGGCAATGAGAGACGGATCTTCACCATCGCGACGGTCAGCGACACGCTCTTCGTACAGGTGGCAGACTCGCTTGCGCATCGCCGCGAGGCGACACTTGAAAGCGCCTTGACGCTGTTGCTGCCGATCCTGCTCCTGCTTCCGCTCGGCATGTTCGCGGTCCGCTGGGTCGTCGTGCGGGCGACGAGGCCGGTCAACGAACTGCGGGACGCAATCAGTACACGCGACGGAAGCAATCTCGAACCGATTGTTCTGCAAGGCCTTCCAACAGAAATCGCGGCGATCCCAGGCTCTGTGAACACACTTCTCGGGCGCTTGAAACTCGCGCTTCAGGCCGAGCGGGACCTCGCGGCCAACAGTGCCCATGAATTGCGCACTCCACTCGCTGGTGCGCTCGCCCAGATGGAACTGCTCGCCGACCAGTTGACCGCGCCGGATGACAGGTCGCGGTCGGATCGAGTGCTGGAGGCGCTTCGCCGCCTGTCCTTGATGCTCGAAAAACTCCTGCAACTCTCCCGCGCTGACGCAGGCATCGGCGTGTCCAGCACGCCCGTGGATTTGCTCGCTCTCGTAAAACTGCTTGTCGAGAGCTTTCAGCGCTCCCATCAGACTTCAACGATACAGTTGCGGACACCGCCCGGTCCAGCGACTCTGTTGCGAGCGGTCGATCCAGACGCCTTCGCCATCGCCTTCAACAACCTCCTGGAAAACGCGGCCCGCTATGGCACTGCCGGACAGCCCATCACGGTCGCGATCTCGGCAGATGGACGTTTCACGGTGACGAATCCCGTTTCCGTCCTACTCGATCCTGACCTCGATGTTTACCGTGCGCGTTTCAGGCGTGGCCAGACAAGCAAACCCGGCTCTGGTCTCGGTCTTGCTATCGTCGACAAACTCATGGCGCAGATGGACGGCACAATGATCTTGAGGACCGTGAAGCTGTCGGGCGAGCGCACGGGATTCGAATGTGAACTCTCGCTCCCGCCGACAAACCAATGATTCAAATGCTAGCCTGCTACACCAGCCAGCAGAGCGGGGCGCTCACAGCAGCTCGTGAATCAGGCTGGGCACTAGCTCACCACTTCCGTGCCAATTCGGGTTAGCGCCTCTCCAAGAGAAACACCACTCACGAGCCCCATGAAGCGACTGCTTTTGGGGCAGCTGGTTGAGATCGTCACGACCGCATCGAGGGCGCAAAAGAGACGTGGGCATAGCAGCATTCAAGCCCTTTGCTGCCGTTCTAGGTCGGAACGTGCGGTATGTGCTAGAATGCAACCGAAGGGCGGAACGCGACAGAACACTGCGAGGGGCGGTGTGATCGAACCGGAATTCGCGCGACCGAGAGCCGGCGTTGTGCTCTTGGAAGGGGAGACGAGGACGATGCCGACACCAGAGCGACCCAGTCTAATAGTTCGACAGAAATCCCCACAGAACATCGAGTTTCCGTTTGCGTCGCTCTCCGATTGGCTGATCCCAACCGAGCTGTTCTTCGTGCGAAACCATTTCGCGTCGCCGGACCTCGATGCGCGAGACTGGAGATTGCGCGTTGGCGGGGCGGTGGAGCGGCCAATCGAACTTGACCTCGACAGCATCAAGGCGATGCGGAGCACGACTTTCACCGCCGTCGTCGAGTGCGCAGGGAACGGGCGCGTCTACTATGAGCCGCCGAAGGAGGGGTTGCAGTGGCAAAACGGAGCCGTCGGCAATGCCGCGTGGACAGGTGTTCTTCTGCGCGAGATTTTGGAAATGGCGGGCGTTAAGCGAACCGCACGTGAGGTTCTGCTCGTAGGCGCAGACAGCGGCGTCGTCGACGCGAACAAGAAAACGGCTTCTCCCGGCCCCATCGCTTTTGCGCGCAGTTTACCGCTTGAGAAGGCAATGGCTCACAGCACGATTCTTGCCTATTCGATGAACGAGGAGGCGTTGACGCGCGATCACGGCTACCCGCTACGCGCGGTCGTGGGTGGCTGGTTCGGCATGGCTTGGGTTAAGTGGATCACGCATATCACGGTTGTGGAGCAACCGTTCCTTGGCTACTGGCAGGCGCGCGACTATTTCCGTTGGGAGCGCAGCCTCGGGGAACCCAGGCTCGTCCCGCTTGCGGAGATGGAGGTCAAAGCACAGATCGCGCGTCCCGTGCAGGGGGCGCATCTCATCGCCGGCCAACCGTATCGGATTTTCGGAGCCGCCTGGAGCGGAGAGGCTGTTATCCGGCAGGTGCAGGTCTGCACCGGCGATGGCAGGGGCTGGCGCGAGGGAAGGCTCCTCGAAACAGAACGTCCCTTTGCATGGCGCTTGTGGGAGTACATGTGGACCCCTGAAGAAGTCGGGCGGTATGTACTGCGATGTCGCGCGATCGATGGGGCGGGGCGCGTGCAGCCCGAGCTCCCGCGTTCCGACTGCGAGAGCTACGCGGCCAATTGGATCGTTCCGGTGGAGGTTACGGTCGTTCCCGAGCCACAGACGTACGAGGAGGAATTCGTGATCTAATCACCCGCATGGGGCGGAATGGCGACTTGGCGCAACTGCGACCCGCGTTGTCACTGCGTCATGTCCGCTTTGCGGCGACAGCGACCGGTGGCTCGATGACCATTATGAGGGCGCAATGCTGCCTTGACAGATTTACGCGTGTACGTCGCCTTCCAGAATCGCGCTCCCGCGAGCCTTGCACGGCTTGTTGCTGTGATGTTCACTTTTCGGCCACGAAGATCGCATAATGTATCACCCGGAACTGCGCTCACCCGAGCAGTTTTACAGTTCCGCTCTCTCGAGCAAACCGTTTAGAACGGTAAGCGTGGCGTGATGACCGCCTACCGGCGCTACCGTGGAGTGGGATAGTGTCCACCACTGCTAAGTGCACACTATGGCGGTATTTGATGTCGGGAATGAGCGAAGCCGCGAAGCGCGGTCGACGAAACTGGTCGCTGGAAGACAAATGGCGAATTGTGGGGCGGATTGCCTCGGAATTTGCAGGAAAGTCGCCGCCAAGCTGGCGAAGGTCGTATTGGCGGCGCCTGGCACAAAGAAAACACCCAGCACGCCGAGTGCACCCGTTTCCGCGCGAATGGTTCGAGGCCAAGACCCAGTTCGCCGTTGTCTTCGTCAGTCAATGACGAGAGCGGCCTCACGCACAGAATTCCTGACGGTTCCCGGCAGGACCTGTCGATAAGTCTTGTCTTTCTCGTACACTGCCTTCCTTCCGACCGAAATATCTGCAGGTTGCATGCTCGATCTCAATTTGTAACAGCTTGTGGAGAAGATCATTGACGGAATCGCGCTCAAACGAACTAAGGCTTGAGCTCACCAGCCGCATCGTGTCCGCTTATTTGAGCCGCAATGTCATTGCTCCCAGCGAACTCCCCCATCTTATTCAGCAAACCTACGGCTCGCTGGGCAAGACTTCTGAACCCGCGAAAACTGCGGCCACAGTCGAGGAGCAACGCCCCGCCGTGCCGATCAAGAAGTCTGTCACAGATGACTTCATCGTCTGCCTTGAGGACGGCAAGAGTTTCAAATCTCTGAAGCGACACTTGATGGCAAAATACGCACTCACGCCGGAGCAGTATCGAGAAAAGTGGAAGCTCCCGGCCGACTACCCGATGGTAGCTCCGAACTATGCCAGAAAGCGCTCCGAGCTCGCACGCGCGACCGGCCTGGGAAGAAATAGGCGACAAAACTCACCGCTTCTGCAAGCGGTAAGATCGGCCTGAAGTTCGGCTGATTCCGTGAGGTGAGAGGTACCGATCGCAATAGGGTATGGCATCAAAGGAGGGAAATCCAATGATCGACTGGCGAGACCTGACCGAAGAAGATGCTATCGACACGGCGGTGGACGAGCACGGCAAAGACGCCACGGTCAGTAGCCTACTGCGCTCTTGAAGCGTGGTGGAGTGGACACGCAGAGTACCGCTTCTGGTTCGGAATCTTTCTGAAGCTTGCGAAGCGCGAGCACATCGGCTGGTTTGAGTCTCGATGTGCGGCAGTTGTTTGGAAGTCCGCGGCAACAGATGGTCTCATCACCCGTTCTGACCGTTGGGCAAAGCTCTGGCACACTCCGCTCGGGTGTCGGAAATGTCCACTTTCGGAAGCGCGGGATCTTTTCAGTGGTCGCTGTATCGCCAGAAGGAATGCGAAGGGGGCTTGTTCGGGTCTGAACGCTTTGCGGCTACACTCTTCCTCGTATGTGGAGCGGCCCCGGTTTGCAACGCGTTTATCCCCGGACAGGGCAGTAATATGTCCAGACTAGAGCGGGATGCATTTAGGCGGAATCGGAAAGGGGATTCCTTTTTCTGCGCAAATCAGATTCACCATTCAGGCCGGTGAAGGAGGCCGGCCTTTATGGCGAGACCTTTTTCGAATGATCTTCGGGAACGCGTTGTCGATGCGGTGACGGGCGAGGGCCTATCGTGCCGGGCAGCGGCCAAGCGCTTCGGCATCGGCATCAGCACCGCGATCGATTGGGTGCGGCGGTTTCGCGAGACGGGCAGCGCCGCACCCGGCCAGATGGGTGGGCACAAGCCCCGCAAGCTTTCCGGTCCGCACCGGGCTTGGCTGCTTTGCCGCTGCCGCGAGCGCGACTTCACGCTGCACGGACTTGTCGCCGAGTTGAGCGAGCGCGGCCTGAAGGTGGATTATCGCGCCGTCTGGACCTTCGTGCACGAAGAGGGGTTGAGTTATAAAAAAAGACGCTGGTCGCCAGCGAACGGGAGCGGCCCGACGTCGCCCGCCACCGGGCACGATGGCTGAAGCACTGCCCCGGAATTGATCCCGCCCGCCTCGTTTTCATCGATGAGAGTGTGCTGCAGAGGCACGGAAGGAGTTCAACATGAACTAAGACCGTGGCGTAAAGCTGCGTGAATGATGGGGGACGGCCCTCCGGGATCGGCTTTCAGGAGCGGGTCTCAAACCAGTCCGAGCTGCTGCGGTAAAGAGCCGTGGTGGTGAGCGTCGGATGAAACGTTCGGACGAGATCCGAGCAGGTGCATGTCCAAAAGACGAACGAAAGTGAACCCTCCGAGGACGCGTCGTTATGAACGTAAGTGTCGTCGAAACCAGGACCGTTTCGTCATCCTGGGACAAGTCCGCCAGATGCCTGATGACCGGGCGGGCGGCGACCGGCGTAGAGGGGGCGTGAGTTGGACATAGGCTTTCACGCGGAACTGCAGGAACCAGGCTCCTGATGTCAAGGGAGAAGCTCAAGCGGCGCAAACCGCAAGGCGAGAGTACCGATGCAGGAGACTGGGGCGGATCGCCCCGTATGAGCGTCGAGGACCCTGTAATGGGGTCGGAGCAAAGGGGGCGGATCAGGCCGTCGTATTGTTTGAAACAACTGGAAACAGGATGACTTCGGAAAGTACGACAGACAAGCCGTTTCGAATTGAGAAACGTCGAGTGTACGAAGCTTACAAAGCGGTCAAAGCCAACCGTGGCGCGGCCGGGGTGGACGGGCAGACGCTGGAGATATTTGAGAAAGACCTTGCAGCAAACCTCTACAAGATCTGGAATCGGATGTCCTCGGGAACCTACTTTCCGCCGCCGGTGCGCGCCGTCTCCATTCCGAAGAAGGCTGGAGGCGAAAGGGTTTTGGGTGTGCCCACGGTCAGCGATCGGATCGCGCAGATGGTGGTCAAGCAGATGATCGAGCCGGATTTGGACTCCCTCTTTCTTCCGGACTCCTACGGTTACAGGCCGGGAAAATCGGCCCTGGATGCTGTCGGAGTGACGCGTCAGCGGTGCTGGAAGTATGATTGGGTTTTGGAATTCGACATCAAAGGGCTGTTTGACAATCTTCCGCATGATCTCTTGCTGAAGGCGGTCAGAAAAGACGTCAAATGCAACTGGGCTCTGCTCTACATCGAAAGATGGCTGACTGCGCCTATGGAAAAGAACGGAGAAGTCATCGAGCGGTCACGCGGTACCCCACAGGGAGGCGTGGTTAGCCCGATCTTGGCGAATCTCTTTCTGCACTATGCATTTGATCTCTGGATGACGCGGACGCATCCCGACCTTCCATGGTGTCGATATGCCGACGATGGTCTTGTTCACTGCCAGAGCGAGCAACAAGCCGAAGCCCTCAGGGTGGAGCTGAGTTCTCGGCTGGCAGCGTGCGGACTTCAGATGCATCCGACAAAGACCAAGATTGTCTACTGCAAGGATCAACGGCGCAGGGAGGCGTATCCGAATGTCACGTTCGACTTTCTCGGGTATCAGTTCCGGCCGCGACGGGTGGCGAACACACAGCGGGACGAGTTCTTCTGTGGCTACACGCCTGCGGTCAGTCCGACGGCGCTCAAGTCGATGCGGGCAACGATCAAAAGTTTGAACATCCCGCGGCAGACGCCGGGGACGCTGGCCGAAATAGCCAAACAGCTCAATCCACTCCTTCGGGGATGGATTGCCTACTATGGACGGTACAGTCGTTCGGCCCTGTCCACTCTGGCTGATTACGTTAATCAGAAACTCAGGGCTTGGATCAGGCGAAAGTTCAAACGCTTTCAGTCCCATAAGACACGCGCCAGCCTCTTCTTGCGAAAGCTGGCGCGGGAAAATCCGGGGCTGTTCGTGCATTGGAAGGCGTTCGGAACGAACACGTTTACCTGATGGGAGCGGTGTGAATCGAGAGGTTCACGCACCGTTCTGCGAGAGGCCGGCTGGTGAAACTCCTCCGGCCTACTCACCCCTGGACGAAGACGAACATGGCGCCGCTGCGGGGCTGGGCGCCTCGCGGCGAACGACTGGTGGGCTACGCCCCCTTCGGCCATTGGAACACCATGACCTTTGTCGCCGCACTCAGGGCCGACCGCGTCAGCGCTCCCTTTATCCTCGATGGCCCGATCAATGGCGAACGCTTCCGCATCTATGTCCAGCAAGTTCTGGTGCCGGAACTCAAAGCCGGCGACATCGTCATCCTGGACAATCTCGGCTCCCATAAGGGTCAGGAGATCCGCGCCGCCATCCGTAAGGCCGGCGCCCGCCTGTTCTTTCTGCCGAAATATTCCCCCGATCTCAATCCGATCGAAAAGCTCTTCGCCAAAATCAAGCACTGGTTGCGTGAGGCACAGGCCAGATCACGCGATGCAATCCATGACGAACTGCGCCACATTCTCCAAGCCGTCACCCCACAGGAATGCGCAGCCTACTTCAAAGAGGCGGGATATGAACGGGCTTAAATACATACCGCTCTAAAGGACTAACGCACAAACGCCCGACTTTATAAGTGCTCGCGCGGGCACTCCGCAATTGCGGCCAGCCCGTCAATCTCGCTCTAGCGGTCAGAATTTGAACCGAACGTCAGTCCTAGAGCCCTGCATAGAATAAATGCTGCGGCGGTGCTGACCAGAAAAATGAGCACCACACCTCCGATACCGGCTGGCTCAATCCAGGCGACCAGAGCAGTTGTCAGCAAAATACCGAGCGCTGCAGGTAGTCCGAGCTTGACTATTTCACCCCACATTACGAGTTAGCCCGGAAAAAACTCTCAATCTCTGCACCGTATCGGTCAACCAGCATTTTTATTTTCGACCGGACTCTTTCGATCGTGAATTCTTCCTCCCAGATTTTCGGATCGGATTCAATATCGTTCACCCAAGCCACCATGATCCGCTGGGCCAGTTCGTACGTGTCAACATTTGAGAAGTCAGCAACGAGTATGACAGCCTTATCGGTGCCATATTCCTCGCTAGGGGACCAAGCGAGAAGATAGGGTCCAATACCATCAACGTCTTTACCTTGTATCTTGGCAGCCCGGATAGCCTTATGTCCAAGCGGGAGATTGTAATCGGAAAGCGCTGTCTCACAGGCTTTATCAGCCGGCTGCGGTTCATTCAGCTTTTTAGATGCCTTTGCGGAAGTTACAGGCCATACAGTAACCATTTGTTGTTTTTCAGGAAACTGCGGCGGACTTGCTGGAAGGGTATTGTAATATGCTAGACAGATCTGATGATATCGCACTTTGTCGGCTGGCGATGGGAGCGATCTGAAAGCAATGATTCCGTAAGCCGCGTATTCCGTTGGTGGATATTCCTCGGGGGCCGCGAAGATGCGGGTCGCCAAGCGATCGGAATCCGTGGAGTTGGCTGCTATAGTCGCTGTTGCGTCTTGCAAGACTTGCCCGAGGTTGTCGAGCATCATCCCGAGCTCTCCGAACTTGTCGTCAAGATTGAGGAAATCGGCTTTCAAGGGCTGAGCACACAAGATGCTGAGAGACAGCACCGCTAGACTTAGCCAAGATCGCTTCATCGTTCCACTCCCCAGGAACCTTCAAGTTTACGCGATTTTAACGTGTATTTCCACGAGAAACAGATCAGGTGGGCGGCAAGCCGGCGTGATGCAGTAGGGTCCTGCTGTGACCCCAGATAACTCCTCCATCTGATGCTAGAGTTCGGCCCATTTTGAAGGACCGGACGATGAAGCGATCGAAGTTTACGGAAGAGCAAATCATTTCGAACCTGCGCGAGCAGGAGGCAGGGGCAAAGACGGCGGAGCTTTGCCGCAAGCATGGCATGTCGGAAGCGACCTTCTATGCCTGGAGGGCCAAGTTCGGCGGCATGGATGTTTCCGATGCGAAGCGGCTGAAGGTCTTGGAGGAAGAGAATGCCAGGCTGAAGCGGCTTTTGGCGGAGGCGATGCTGGGTCAGGCGGCGTTGAAGGACCTTTTGTCCCGAAAGTGGTGACGCCCGTCGCGAGGCGAGAGGCCATCGCGATCCTCATGGATGTCCATGAGATGAGCGAGCGGCGGGCGTGCAAGATCACCGGAGCGGATCGGTCATTCGGTGCGCTATCGACACCGTCGCCGGGAAGATGCGGAGTTGCGGGTGCGTCTTCGCACGCTTGCTGGCGAACGGCGTCGATTCGGATATCGTAGGCTGCATGTCCTGCTGCGGCGGGAGGGCTACGTGCTCAGTCGCAAAAAGACACAGCGCCTCTATCGCGACGAGGGCCTTTCCGTGCGCAAGCGCAAGGGACGCAAGAAGGCAACGGGCACGCGTGCCGCGCTACTGACGATCGCCCGGCCGAATGCCCGCTGGTCGGTCGATTTCGTTCATGACCAATTTGCGCATGGCCGCCGGTTCCGCGTCTTCAACGCGATCGACGACGTAACCAAGGAATGCCTGGCCGCGATCGTCGACACGTCCATTTCGGGTCGCAGGGTAGCCCGAGAACTGAGCCTGGTTATCGCCCGGCGCGGCAAGCCCGACCTGATCGTCAGTGGTCATGGCACGGAGTTCACCTCGAACGCCATGCTGGCCTGGAGCGAAGAGACGGGCGTCGCCTGGCACTTCATCGCTTCATCGCTCCCGGCAAGCCCATGCAAAACGGCATCTGTGAAGCCTTTGATTCGAAGATGAGGGACGAACTCCTGAACGAGACACTGTTTTTCGGCCTCGATCACGCACGGTCAGCCGTGTCCCGGTGGGTTGCCGACTATAATGCGGCCCGTCCACACTCAGCCCTCGGCTATCAAACACCGGCGGCCTATGCCGCCCACCTCACCGCAATGGGCGAAACATGCATGATTGAGTTCTGGCCTTGTGCCGGCAATCGTACCTGGGACCGAACGCTATCCGAGAAAGCTCAAACAGCCGGCAGCGCGAGGGCGGTTTTGCTGGCGTGCGTGCGAGTCAGGTAGTCGCCGAGATCTTCCTGCAGAGCGTTGAACAGCTTGAGCGCCCTACGAGCTGCCTTGCCAGACATTTCGCCGCCAGGCATGTCGCATTTGAATGACACCTCCGCGACGGTAGGTGCCCCTTCCACACTTCCACAGCCCCGACGTGCCAAAGTGTCAGCGTGAACTCTTCGACGATATTTTGAGCGAAGCGGACCTTGTGCCCTTGGCAGCGAATTCATGACCTTTGGGTCCACCGAGCAGTGGAGACGGCCGTACAGCGACCGTCTCAGCAGATCTTCAATTGTAGGAAGAGGTGCCGCAGGCGGGCTTCGGTACGAGAGGATTCGTCCCAATGGCGACGTCGCTTTGTTGTCAAGGATTAACGGCTGTGGATGGAAGGGCTCGCGTGAAAAACGATAGTGGCGGCCGGGTCGGGCGGCTTCATTTCAAACGGCGCTATGTCCTCCTCAAACTGCGGCTTTTTCTCGCCGTCAGATCGGTCGAGTCGCGTATCGGCGACCACAAAGAAATCCGCCATGCGCAGCTTGAGCGTTATCTCGTGCTCATCGGATGTCGGCACGCCGGCGCTCGCGTCGACCCGCGAGCGTACCGTCAGATCTGCAGCGGCAAGAGCGCAATTCTGCGGGTCCCAGACCGCACGTTCCGCTCGAGCTACTCGTCAAATGCGTTTTGGACAGCATCGCTACTGTTGAAGGATTTACGAATGATCTGTTCGATTTGTCTGTGCTAAAAGGCGTTCGCACTTGCCTCCGACAGCGGTGCGTTGAGTGCCTGACCGATTCCGTTACCAGCATCTTTTTCACGCTGTCAATCGACGGGCGCATCCGGCGCGTCCATGGTTATTGCGACCTCGCTGACAAGGGTTCGCCCGAACGCATGGCCGGGGCGACAATTACCACCATCAGACCCTGCTCCAGCGCAACGGCGCGGATTGCGAGATTGATCTCGCTGTCACTATCACGCCACTCGGGGCCATCTCCCGCCTCGAGCATACCCTCGACGGGTTTGAGAAGGAGCGGGAACGTTATCGCCAGAGGTTGGCGAAGTACCAGCGGCGGCTTTCCTCGAATCAGTCGCGGTAGGGTGGTATCTTCGCCTTTGCTGACGAACTGCCTGAGAAGCGCCAGAAGTTGCGTGAGGTCGAGGAGGCCTTGGCGCAATCCGCTTGCGATGACACTGAGGTGCAGAGCATCGCGGCCTAGTCCGCTTTTGCTGACGCAACGCCTCGACCAGGTCGCCTATGTGTTGGTTGCGATATTCAGGCGGTAGCGCGTTGCCTTGCGCTCGCCGGTGCGCAGCAATGCGCCCTTCTCGACCAGGTCGGCAAGGTCGCGGGTTATCGTCGAGGGCGGAGCGCCGGTGATCGTGGCGTAGTTGCTGGCGCTTAAACCGCCGGTGAAACCTTCAGGCCCCTCGGCCAGCATGCGAAGAAGGACTTTTTCCTGTCGCTCGTTCAGCGTGCCACGCAGCCTGTCCATGAAGCGCGTCTTTTCGATCAGGAAGCGGACCAATTCGTCAGCGGATTTCTGGGCTTCGAGCGCGCGATCCGCGAACCATGAGAGCCAATCATCGATGACAAGCGTGGAGCTCGCCGCCTCCAGCATCGCGTAATAGTCTTTGCGGTGTCTCAGCAGCGATTTCGACAATGCGGTGAAAGTCGGGGTGGAGATCGCTCGTGCAAGTGCGCTTTCGGCGATTGCACGGCCGATACGGCCATTGCCGTCCTCGAAAGGGTGGATGCTTTCGAACCACAGATGAGCGATGCCGGCACGGGTGAGGGCGGCAAGCGGGTTCGGCCTTTCCGGAGAGGTTTGTTCAAGCCATGCGAGAAGCCTGCCCATCTCGACCGCCAGGCGCTCGGATGGAGGTGCTTCGAAGTGTACGCGCTGGCGGCCGAAAGCGCCTGAGACGATCTGCATCGGCTCGTCATGACGGCGGTAGCTGCCGATGTCGGCAATGTCCCGGCGGCCGTTCATAACCATTCGGTGCCATTCGAAAAGCCGATTCTCGGTGATAGGGTCTAGCGGGTGGCGATAAAGATCCGCCATCATTTCGGCAATGCCTGCCTCTGCTGGCCTGCTGCGGAGGGGTGCCGCAGACATTCCGAGTTGCCGCCGAAGGGACGATTGAACGCTGTCACGGTCGAGGACTTCCCCCTCGATGGCTGATGTGCTCAAAGCATCGGAGCTGAGAAGCTCGATCACGACGTCCTCGCGATCATTCTTCCCGAGATAGCGCATGGTGCCGACGGCGATAGCTGCATTCTCCATGAATGCCTGCTCCCTGGCCCGCAGAAGCTCAGGGTTCCATTCGAACTTCGGCCACCCCGCCAATTCCCAATTCCAGGCCACGGGCGATAAACTCCATATTTATCGCCCACTATGCCTTAATAATATGAGCGATAAAAGCGATTTGTTTCGCTCATCGCCTGTTTCTGCATCCGTCTCCGCGTTGACCGCGGCGCTCTCAACGGGCGCGGCGTCATGGCCATCCGGCGTGGCGTCAACCTGGGCTTCCTCGTCGTCGAGAGTTCTTCGCCCCGGATCCGAACGGCGTCGCGGATCTGATCAAGCATCCGGGCAAGTAGCTGTTTCGCCATTTTGACAACCGGCGACAGGTTGCTGCGTACGCGGGGCTGGCACCGACACCCTGGCAGAGTGGAACCATCGATCACGAGCAAGGCGTCTCGAAGGCGGGCAACCCGCGCCTGCGCACCACGATGATCCAACTGTCGTGGTTATGGTTACGCCATCAACCGCAGTCAGCGTTGAGCCTGTGGTTTACGGCTCGCGTGCAATCCAGCGGTGGGCGCACGAAGAAGAGCGCGATCGTGGCGCTAGCACGCAAACTATTGGTTGCTCTATGGAAATATGTGACTGCCGGCGTTGTCATCGAGGGCGCGGTGTTAAAAACCGCCTGACGATGCATAGAAGCCAAATTCCGAAATCTTCCAGGAGCGATCAATCCTGGCGGATCCAGGGGGACGAACCGATCCGCGACATGGCTTCAAACGCCGCTGCTAAGAATGGTTTCGTGAGCCTTTGCCGCTACGCAAGCGGGATCATGGTGCAGCCCTGAAACGGCGACCGAATGTGAGTTTGAACCGGCGTTGGGAACAGGTCGGGCTACGCGAACAGGCTCAGCCTTGGATACCGAAAAAAGAAAAAAGGGAAAATTGCATGGACGTCTAAAAGACCTTGACCCGGCAATCCCCATGTGAGTCGCGGACATTCGTTTCACTAAGTCCCGGATCCGGCGCATCGACGGCCGCCACAAACGTCAGCGCCACCAGGACGCCAACGCAGGGCGTCGTCATCAACCGCTTTGCGTTCTCATCCTGGCGGGCGATGGCGCGCAGCTTGCGCTCAAAACCTGCAAATTCATGCACAAGCGCCTCGCGCACCTTCAAGAGTGCCGTCGCGATCGCTTCCAGGGTCGAATGGCCGGCAATCAGCTCGCGGATGCGCCCCGCGTAAGTGCGCCGCGTCGTCGCCCCGACCTTCAGGCCGAAGCCGCGCAGGATGCCCCGGAGGCTCATCTCTATCGTGAAGCTTACCTTGAATGAGCGGCCAAGGGCTATTCGTTCCACCAGGCAGTGCGGGAAGCAATCGGTTGGTGCTGTTCTTTTCCTCGAGCGAGTTCACGTCTTGTGCCTAGTTATCATAGGCAACCCTTATGTGAATGAGGACCGATTAGTGCAATGCCAGCATTGTAAAGAGGACGACGGCGGCAAGGACTGAGAGGAGAAGGATAGTACCTTCTTTCATGGCATTGTTACTCCTGCCCCAATCCAGAAAATATGGGGAATCGGACGTCTCTTCCCCCATCCGGCCGGCAAACGCAAGAGCTCACCATGAGAGGTAAGGCCGAACTGCCTGATTGGGGGCGCGGGGCTTTGAGGCCGCAACCTCCAATCTCGCACTTCGAGAATATCACTCCCTGGCCTTCATTCCCGCCGAAGATATGCCAGAATGGATAAAGGCGATTTTCCTCGATCCTTCGTCGCCGCTCCACATCGAGGAGCACGCTCACCTTGCACATGCCGAGATCGGATTTCTCTAGACCGCGGTTGAGAACAGCCGCAAGGGCCGCCGCATCATCGGCCAGTGCGAAGAGGGAAAGCCTCAAGGCGCCATGGGCAAATGGGCCCGCGCCCGAGCAGAGATGCAGGTAAAGCAGTGGTTCGGCTTCGTCCCGGATTTCATCATCACGCTCGATGCCGAATACTGCCGGGCATATGGCGATGCAGAATTCATGGGACTCGTCAAGCACGGGCTCTACCACGCCGCCTAAGAGAGGATGCATTCGGTGCTCCGAAGTTCAGTCGTTCGACAGGGCGCCCCGTCTTCACCGCGGACATGATGTGGAAGAGTTCGTCGGCGTTGTTCGCCGCTATGGCGCAGATGCAGCTGGTGTCCGCGCGATAGTAGATGCCGCTAACCGCCCGCCAGAAATAGCCCGGGCTAAGTTATTGCCCACGCTTGCGGCACATGCCAGCTCAGTGTCGCCTGATCAAATCTCGACGATGAGGCCCTGTTGCATCAAGTCAGTAACATTCACAGAACTGGCATTGAGAGCCTCATCGGTATCAACATATTTGTCTGCGGTAAGGCACAAGAATACGGCCACCGCCCTGCCGCCTTCAGCATTCACATCTGGCCGATCAATCGTCACGCCTTGATACGTGCCTTGAGGTATGGCGTGACCGCGGATCCCGCAATCTCCGAGAGCTTCAAGGTTGATCAGGTGTTTAGCCATGCAGGCGATTCCTTCTTTGACGGGGCTTTGACCGACGAATGGCCAAAGCGAAGCTTTCTGATGAGGTGAAAACCTACATAGTGCAAGCCCTGGCATGTTTTGACAGTCCATCTGTCGTGGCGGCCGCAATTAAGAAGGAGTTCGGGGTCGACGTGAGCCATGACCCAACAAGAAGGCAGCGTCGGGCCTAGCGCCAAAGTGGAAAGCTCTTTTCGGAGAGACCCGCAAGACCTTCCTAGAGGATATGGCGACCATCGCCATCAGCCATCGCGCGGTTCGGCTGCGCGCTCTGCAGCGCATGGCAGAGAAAGGCAGAGATCCAGGCAACATGGTACTGACGGCATCGTTGATGAAGCAGGCCGCCGAGGAAGTGGGCAACGCCTACACCAACCGGCACGAGCTAACGGGAAAGGATGGGAAGGACCTGCCGGTACGCGTATCGCCGGGCTATAGAGCGACAATCTGGATGAGATCACCTTGTTTGTCGCGCTGCACCGGGCGTTGGTGCATGGATCGGGACTTGAGCGGATCTGGATCTGTGATGGGGGCTATCTATGTGGTCGGTCCATTGCGGCGGATGGATTTAGGGCGTGCGCATGCAAGCATACGATTGAGGGCGGCGCAGCCGATGGCCACTTCTGTCTGCTGAGCGTGAAACGACCGAGCCCGCAGACGCCGCCCGATGGTGGACTTGTGTCGGCCGATGGCAGTCTCGACCAGCGAGCGCTTGCCGTGGCCGGTGGATACCTGCCATTTCATTTGCCGGTCTCTGCTGATTGCAGCGATATGCGGATCCCTTTGTCCGGGAGATTGATCGCCAGCTGGTTCGATCGCGTCGGCGCGCGGGGGAATGACGATGACGGCAGCCGCACTGTGGTCGGTGACTGCGTCGTTGGTGGGCTTCCCGTCATAGGCGCCGTCGGCTGTGAACTGCCCGATCCGACCATCGATCTGGTTGAGCAACGGCTCCACCTGCGATGCGTCGCCCGCGTCCTGGTCGGTCGTCGTATGTGCAATGATCTCGCTGCTATCGGCATCCAGTGCCACATGCAGCATTCACCAACCACGGCGGGATCTGGCGCCATGCTTCTCCTCCAACCATTGGCCCGCACCGTAGACCTGCAGTCCAGTGCTGTCGACAAGAATATGCACTGGCCCGTCCGGTCGACCCTGGAGGTCATGCGCCTTGTTGGGCGATTGCCATGTTCGCGCCCGACGGCTCAGGGTTGTATGATCCGGGACAGCGAGCGCCAAGCCCATCAAGGGCAGCACCGATCCTAATAATCCTTCGACCGACGCAGCCGCAAGCCGAACACCAGGCCCAGCGTCAAGGCGGTCTCGATGGCTACATCGGAACAACGCTGGCCACCACGCGTCGTTCGGCGTGGAGCAAGCCACGTGGCAAGCGCCTCCGGTGTCAGCCGCAGGGTCAAGCTGCCACGTCGCCGTGACCCCGCCTCATATTCCGGCCAGTTCGTCACCTTGAATTTCATCCTGCCGATGCGATGCGGCGGGCGGCGTTATGTTTGAAAGGCATCAAGGTCACAGATCGGTTATTGAGGTTGCCGATCGCCTACACCACGACCGCTAAACGATCCATGCACCAACGCGCCGCGCCTTCAAAGACCATTTTGGCCTGACGCCAAAATCCGCTAGAGCAAGCAAACGTATGACGTGAAGACGTGCCTTGTACCGGGAGGACGAGACAAAATGGCAAAGAGCGGGAAACAAGCGGTCAGCCCTGAAAAGGCGCTCCTTGCCCAGGATCCGCATGCCGTTCGCGAACCTCGCGCCAACAACCTCGAAATGGCCATCGGCCATGAAGTGCGCACTTATCGCAAGAAGCTGGGCATCACCGTGGCCGATCTCGCCCAGGCAACCGGCATGTCCATCGGCATGCTGTCGAAGATCGAGAACGGCAACATCTCCCCTTCGCTCACCACCTTGCAAGCCCTTTCCAAGGCGCTCGGCGTTCCCCTGACAGCCTTTTTCCGGGGCTTCGAGGAACCGAATTCCGCAAGCTTCGTCAAGGCTGGCGAGGGGGTCAATCTCGAACGTCGCGGGACCCGCGCCGGCCACCACTACAGTCTGCTGGGGCACATCGAGAACAACACGTCCGGTGTGATCGTCGAGCCTTATCTGATCACCCTCAACGCTTCCTCGGATATCTTCCCGACCTTTCAGCACGAGGGCATGGAGTTCCTCTACATGCTAAAAGGCGAGGTCGTGTACCGGCATGGGGACCGGCTCTACCGTATGGAGGCCGGCGACAGCCTGTTCTTCGACGCCGTTGCCCCGCATGGCCCTGAGGAACTGGTGAAACTGCCGGCCCACTATCTCTCGATCATCTCCTATCCACAACAGCGATAGTTGCCTTAAAAGAAAAATTTATTCCCTCTGATTGATTTTGTCTCTGGCCGCTGCTATGTCTGTCTCCAACGAAAATTGGAGATCGCAGCCATGTGCGGCATTGTGGGTTTGTTCCTGAAAGACAAGAGGCTGGAGCCCCAACTTGGGGCCCTGTTGTCGGACATGCTGATCACCATGACCGATCGCGGACCGGATTCTGCCGGCATCGCAATCTATGGCGGCACGGCCGACGGCAAAGCAAAGGTGACGATCCAGTCTGCCGATCCTGCAACCGATTTCGCCGGCCTCGACGCCGATCTGGTGAATGCCGGCATCGACGCCGCCGTCACGGTCAAGAGCACCCACGCGGTGATCGAGATCGCAGCGTCCCGGCTTGGCGAGATCCGCGCGATCCTCGGTGAAATCCGCCCGAACACCCGCATCATGGGTTCGGGAGAAAGCGTCGAGATCTTCAAGGAAATCGGCCTGCCGAAGGATGTCGTCTCCCGCTTCGATGTGCGCTCGATGGGTGGCACCCATGGCATCGGCCACACCCGCATGGCAACCGAAAGCGCCGTCACCACGCTCGGCGCCCACCCCTTTTCCACCGGCGCCGACCAGTGCCTCGTCCACAACGGCTCGCTGTCGAACCACAACAATCTGCGCCGCGAACTCATCCGTGAAGGCATGAGCTTCGAAACCCAGAACGACAGTGAAGTCGCCGCCGCCTATCTCACGGCAGAAATGGCCAAGGGCAAGGATCTCGGCCAGGCGCTGACCGGTGCGCTCGACGACCTCGACGGCTTCTTTACCTTTGTCGTCGGCACCAAGTCGGGCTTCGGCGTCGTGCGTGACCCGATTGCCTGCAAGCCGGCGGTCATGGCCGAGACCGACCAGTATGTTGCCTTCGGCTCCGAATATCGCGCGCTGGTCAATCTCCCAGGGATCGAGACCGCCCGTGTTTGGGAGCCGGAACCGGCAACCGTCTACTTCTGGGATCACGAAAAAGCCGCTTAAAGCCGCGCTTCACACGACACGAAAGTTTGCTCCATGCCTGTTTTCGATCTTTCTCAGACGCCGCTACGTGAACTGAACAGCGCCCTTCATGCGCTCAGTGCCGGCGCTAATGATACTGCCTTCGAAGTCGTCAACCCGCGCGGCCACCATGCAGTGGCCGTCGGAATCGATACGCCTGTCACTGTCGAGGTGAAAGGCTCCGTCGGCTACTACTGCGCCGGCATGAACGACGGCGGCACCGTCACGGTGCACGGTTCTGCCGGACCGGGCGTGGCCGAAAACATGATGTCCGGCACCGTGGTAATCGAGGGGGATGCCTCGCAATATGCCGGCGCCACCGGTCGCGGCGGCCTGCTCGTCATCAAGGGCAATGCCGCCTCGCGCTGCGGGATTTCCATGAAGGGCATCGATATCGTCGTCAAAGGCTCGATCGGCCACATGTCAGCCTTCATGGGCCAGTCCGGCCACCTCGTCGTCTGTGGCGATGCCGGCGAGGCGCTTGGCGACAGTCTCTACGAGGCGAAGCTCTTCGTGCGCGGCACGGTGAAGAGCCTCGGCGCCGACTGCATCGAAAAGGACTTGCACCCCGAACACGTCGAAAAGCTCGCAGAGCTTCTGGCAAAGGCCGGCATCACGGATGTGAAGCCGGTAGAGTTCAAGCGCTACGGCTCGGCCCGCAAGCTCTACAATTTCAATATCGACAACGCTGACGCGTATTGAGGCGAGGAAAAGCCATGAGCTATCACAACCCCTTCACCCCGCCGCGTAAGTCCGCAACCTTTGACGAATACACCCTGGCCGAAATCCGCCGTGCGGCCGCCACCGGCATTTATGATATCCGCGGCGCCGGCACCAAGCGCAAGGTTCCGCATTTCGACGACCTGCTTTTCCTCGGTGCGTCAATCTCGCGTTATCCGCTCGAAGGCTATCGCGAGAAGTGCGACACCTCCGTGGTGCTCGGCACGCGCTTTGCCAGGAAGCCGATCCACCTCAAAACCCCGATCACCATTGCCGGCATGAGCTTCGGGGCACTCTCCGGCAATGCCAAGGAAGCGCTCGGCCGTGGCGCGACGCTGGCCGGCACCTCCACCACCACCGGCGACGGCGGCATGACCGACGAGGAGCGTGGCCACAGCCAGACGCTGGTCTATCAGTATCTGCCCTCCCGCTATGGCATGAACCCGAAGGACCTTCGCCGCGCCGATGCGATCGAAGTGGTTGTCGGCCAGGGCGCCAAGCCCGGCGGCGGCGGCATGCTGCTCGGCCAGAAGATTTCCGATCGCGTCGCCAACATGCGCAACCTGCCCAAGGGAATCGACCAGCGTTCCGCCTGCCGCCACCCCGACTGGACCGGCCCGGACGATCTGGAAGTCAAGATCCTCGAACTGCGCGAGATCACCGACTGGGAAAAGCCGATCTATGTGAAGGTCGGCGGTGCACGCCCCTATTATGATACGGCCCTCGCCGTGAAGGCCGGTGCTGACGTGGTGGTGCTCGACGGCATGCAGGGCGGCACGGCCGCCACGCAGGACGTCTTCATCGAGAATGTCGGCATGCCGACGCTCGCCTGCATCCGACCCGCCGTCCAGGCGCTGCAGGATCTCGGCATGCATCGCAAGGTGCAACTGATTATCTCCGGCGGCATCCGCTCGGGCGCCGATGTGGCGAAGGCCCTGGCACTGGGCGCCGATGCGGTGGCGATCGGCACGGCAGCGCTCGTTGCCATCGGCGACAACGACCCGAAATGGGAAGAGGAATACCAGAAGCTCGGCACCACGGCCGGTGCCTATGACGATTGGCATGAAGGCAAGGACCCGGCCGGCATCACAACGCAGGACCCGGAACTCGCCGCCCGTCTTGATCCGGTCGCCGCCGGTCGCCGGCTTGCTAACTACCTGAAGGTCATGACGCTGGAAGCCCAGACGATCGCGCGCGCCTGCGGCAAGAACAAGCTGACCAATCTCGAGCCGGAAGACCTCTGCGCGCTCACCATGGAGGCCGCCGCCATGGCGCAAGTGCCGCTCGCCGGCACCAGCTGGTACCCTGGCAAGGGCGCTTTCTAAAACCCTGATGGCGGCATCCGAATCCCACGGTAAAGCCATCGTTCATTCAACTGATGTGTCTCAATCCATAAAAACAGGGGAACAACGTGACACAGGATCTCGCGACCATCGCCGCCGAGCGTGGCATCAAATATTTCATGATCAGCTATACCGACCTCTTCGGCGCTCAGCGCGCCAAGCTTGTCCCGACAGAAGCGATCGCCAACATGCAGAAGGATGGAGCGGGCTTTGCGGGCTTTGCCACTTGGCTCGACCTGACGCCGGCCCATCCCGATCTCTTCGCCGTTCCCGATGCCTCCTCTGTCATCCAGCTTCCCTGGAAGAAAGACGTTGCCTGGGTCGCCGCCGATTGCGTGATGGAAGACAAGCCCGTCGGGCAGGCGCCGCGCGTCGTGTTGAAGAAGCTGGTCGCGGAGGCCGCGGAGCATGGTCTGCGGGTGAAGACGGGCGTCGAGCCAGAATTCTTCCTGATTTCGGCCGATGGCGAAAAGATCTCAGATGAATTCGATACGGCGGAAAAGCCCTGCTACGACCAGCAGGCCCTGATGCGCCGCTATGACGTCATCGCCGAGATCTGCGACTACATGCTGGAACTCGGATGGAAGCCCTACCAGAACGACCATGAGGACGCGAACGGCCAGTTCGAGATGAACTGGGAATATGACGATGCGCTGAAGACGGCCGACAAGCATTCCTTCTTCAAGTTCATGGTGAAATCCGTCGCCGAGAAACACGGGCTGCGCGCCACCTTCATGCCAAAGCCCTTCAAGGGCCTAACCGGCAATGGCTGCCATGCGCATATCTCTGTCTGGGATACGGACGGCAAGATCAATGCCTTTGCCGACAAGGCCATGCCCTTCGGTCTTTCGGCCAAGGGCAAGACCTTCCTCGGCGGCATCATGAAACATGCCTCGGCGCTGGCCGCGATCACCAATCCGACGGTTAATTCCTACAAGCGCATCAATGCGCCACGCACGATTTCGGGTGCCACCTGGGCGCCCAATACCGTCACCTGGACCGGCAACAACCGCACCCACATGGTGCGCGTCCCCGGCCCCGGTCGCTTCGAACTGCGGCTGCCCGATGGCGCGGTGAACCCCTATCTTCTCCAGGCGATAATCATCGCAGCGGGCCTGAGCGGCCTGAAGAGCGATGCCGATCCGGGGCCGCACTACGACATCGACATGTACCGCGACGGCCATCTGGTGAATGATGCGCCCAAGTTGCCGCTGAATTTACTCGACGCGCTGCGCGCCTATGAGGAAGACGAAGGCCTGCAGGCGGCACTCGGCATGGAATTCTCCGCTGCCTATCTCAAGCTCAAACATGCCGAGTGGAATACGCATTGCTCGCAGTTCAGCGCTTGGGAGCACCAGACGACATTAGATGTCTGAGATCCTGTGTGTTCTCGGCCCTAGTTTGACCGTGTCTGACTTGACGGTTCATCGTCAAACTACGCTTTTACGTCGACTGATCTGTGATCAAGAGGGGCTTCCCGTGCCTCAAATGCGGGTAGTCGTTTCCGGAGTATGCCAATGAAGTACGTATTGACCGTATCCTGCCAGTCGACCCGCGGCATCGTGGCGGCGATTTCGGGGTATCTCGCCGAGCAGGGTTGCAACATTGTCGACAGCTCGCAGTTCGACGATCTCGACACTGGCCAGTTCTTCATGCGCGTCTCCTTCATCTCGGAGGAAGGCGCGGTCCAAACAATAATCGAGCAGGGCTTCGTGCCCGTCGCCGAACGTTTCGGCATGAACTGGAACCTCTTTGACGCTGCCAAGCGCGAGAAGGTTCTGCTGATGGTCTCGCGCTTCGGCCACTGCCTCAACGACCTTCTCTACCGCTGGAAGATCGGCGCACTGCCGATCGACATCGTCGGCGTCGTTTCCAATCACTTCGACTACCAGAAGGTCGTCGTCAACCACGACATTCCCTTCCACCATATACCGGTGACCAAGGCCAACAAGCCGGAGGCCGAAGCCCGGATCATGGACCTGGTCGAGCAAACTGGCACTGAACTGATCGTGCTGGCCCGCTACATGCAGATCCTGTCTGACCAGATGTGCCAGAAAATGTCGGGCAAGATCATCAACATCCACCACTCTTTCCTGCCGAGCTTCAAGGGGGCGAACCCCTACAAGCAGGCATTCGAGCGCGGCGTGAAGCTGATCGGTGCAACTGCGCACTATGTCACCGCCGACCTCGACGAAGGCCCGATCATCGAGCAGGACACAGTGCGCGTCACTCATGCCCAGTCGCCGGAGGACTATGTCTCGCTCGGCCGCGACGTCGAGAGCCAGGTGCTGGCCCGCGCCATCCACGCCCATATCCACCACCGCACCTTCATCAATGGCAACCGCACCGTGGTCTTCCCGGCAAGCCCGGGTTCCTACGCCTCGGAGCGTATGGGGTGACGCATGACTATTATCATCGACGGAAAGGCAGCCGCCGCTTCGGTAATCGAAGCGGTAACCTCAGCGGCAACCTGGCTGCAGACCTCTGGCCACCGCAAACCGGGTCTTGCGGTTGTCATTGTCGGCGATGATCCAGCCAGCCACGCCCATGTCGGCGCAAAAAGCCGATGGCCAAGCAGTGCGGCTTCAACTCCATCCAGCACACGCTTCCCGAGGATACATCGCAGGACGATCTAATGGCGCTCGTCGCGTTGCTCAATGCCGATCCCCGATGTCGACGGGATCCTCGTTCAACTGCCGCTTCCCAAACATCTCGACAGCGACACCGTCATCCAGTCGACACTGCCGGAAAAGGATGTCGATGGCCTGCACATCATCAATGCCGGAAAGCTGGCGACGGGCGACCTGAAGACCGGACTTCTCTCCTGCACGCCTGCCGGCGCGATGATCCTGGTGCGCCAGATCCACGGCAAGGACCTCTCAGGTCTAAATGCGCTGGTCATTGGCCGCTCCAACCTGTTCGGCAAGCCGATGGCGCAGCTCCTGCTCAACGCCAACGCTACCGTCGCCATCGGCCATTCGCGTAGCCGTGATCTGCCGGAACTCGCCCGTCAGGCGGATATCCTGGTCGCGGCCGTCGGCCGTGCCGAGATGGTCAAGACCGACTGGCTGAGGCCGGGCGTGACCGTCATCGATGTCGGCATCAACCGCGTGGCAGCGCCCGAAAAGGGCGACGGCAAGTTCAAGCTGGTAGGCGATGTCGCCTTTGCCGAATGCAAACCGGTCGCCCAGGCGATCTCGCCGGTTCCGGGTGGTGTGGGACCGATGACCATCGCGATGTTGATGGCCAACACTGTCATTGCCGCTCATCGTCGGGGCGGTGTCACAGCACCGAGCTTCTGACGCTCAAGATGACCTTTTTCCCACAGCTTCTCAATCTGCAATAAACCCACACCCCAGTTGCCCAAGTTACTATTAACTTCAGTCGAGCCCCTTCCCAAGATCATAGACAGATCTTCCGCCAAAAATATGGAACTTCTCTATTCGGCGTCTTGAGGTCAAGCGCTATCGAGCCTTCCACTTTCACCGCTGGTTGACGTCATTCACGGAGCCTTGCTTCTCTTCGGGATCGGGCATTTGCCCCTCCCATTATGGGGTCAGTAGAATGAAGTTGAACAATCTAAAACGCGTCCTGGTCGGTGATGCCGATCGGTACCAGTGCCATAGCGGACTCACTTCATTCATCGTCCCGTGAAGGACCTCTTTCCACCGGCGGTGGAATTTAGTCGTCTAAAATGGTCAGGCCTTCGCCGGTCCGGAGTCCTTTGAACCACTGGAAGTCTGTACCATCACTCCACATGCGGTGCATGATCACAGCCAGTCGGCGTGCCAAGGCCACAATTGCCTTTTGGTGGCCGCGACGTTTGGCAATATTCATCGCCCACGCCTTAAGCCAGGACCATTTTCTGACCACCGTCAGCATGACTTGAGCCGCTTCATAGAGCAGCGTTCGCATCATTATGTCACCACACAGGGAAATTCGGCCGACGCGATTGCTCTCACCAGATTGGTTCATCACTGGGGTCAGCCCTAACGCAGGGCCAACGGCTTTGGAATTTCTAAAGCGTCCAGGTATGTCGATCGTGCTGACAAAGCCCAAAGCGACAACCGGCCCAACGCCCGGAATGGTCATCAAGCGTCGGCAGGTCGCATCATTCCGAACGATGGATAACACCTTGCGGTGCGTCAGGTCGAAGGATTATTAGGATCGGTGCTGCCCTTGATGGGCTTGGCGCTCGCTGTCCCCGATCATACCACCCTGAGCCGTCGGGCGCGAACATGGCAATCGCCCAACAAGGCGCATGCCCCCCAGGGCCGACCGGACGGGCCAGTGCATATTCTTGTCGACAGCACTGGACTGCAGGTCTACGGCGCAGGCCAATGGTTGGAGGAGAAGCATGGCGCCAGATACCGCCGTGGTTGGCGAAAGCTGCATGTGGCACTGGATGCCGATAGCAGCGAGATCATTGCACATACGATGACCGACCAGGACGCGGGCGACGCATCGCAGGTGGAGCCGTTGCTCAACCAGATCGATGGTCGGATCGGGCAGTTCACAGCCGACGGCGCCTATGACGGGAAGCCCACCAACGACGCAGTCACCGACCAAGGTATTTTGCTCGAATGCCTATGCGCATTGCCTCGCCGAAACTGTTCCCGAATATTCAACCGTTGCCTCACATAATTTGCTCCCTACCGAGGGGTATGAACAGGGGCGACTATGGGACAGCTGAGCATGGCGACGAGGAAAGAACTGAC
>Ga0315915_1001410_pt1 | contig 29004 bp, 14 predicted proteins | sample MpolbnodulesMG_FD_207738 | JGI IMG/M metagenome (GOLD analysis project Ga0315915, IMG submission 207738) | Medicago polymorpha root nodule microbial communities from Los Angeles, California, United States - branched nodules | ecosystem: Host-associated > Plants > Roots > Nodule | place: USA... | reverse complement strand
GAAAAAGCTCCATGGTTGTGTATATTTATAGACAGCCAACAAACCTAATAAAATCATTGATAGAAGGGCCAAATTAATTATGGGGGAGAGGGAAATTCAAATTTAAATGAAGAAGGCATACGGTCAAGGAAATTGGAATTGAAAAGAAGAAGGCAGAAAGTTGGAACGTGGAAAAGAAAAAGATTGTGGTGGAATCTAGGTTTAGTTGTTGATGAGATAATTAAGGCATAAGAATAGATATAGCCAATAACAAATAGTCACATGTGTAAAAGCTTCTCATGTAAGCTAGGTTAATTAGCTAAGGAGGGAAATTAGGCATGTAATTAGGGCAAAGCATTAGCTAAACCTTACAAGCTTTTAAAGTAAGAAGATGTTTGAATGAGTTTTTCATTGATTGTTTTCAATTTCTTATTGTGTAGATTTGAAACAATGGCCTGGTAGAAACTCCTAGGAGAACCAAAAATGTAACAATGGAGTTTTGGAAACGTAACAATGGAGTTTTGGAAACTCCTATGTCTGTTCTATTCTTATAACAGATCATCGGCAGTTAACTGTCGAGGTTTTCATCGGTAGTTAACTGCATCCGGTTTCTTCATGATTCGGCAGTTAACTGTCGCGGGGGATTTTCATCTTTTACATGTGTTTTTCAGCCCTATCAAATGTGTAAACAACAATTTTCGTATATCCCATGCATGTCACTAGTAAACTATGCAGTAAAAACACTATAATTGACTAGAGAAGGGATAACTACAAACTAACTATATAGTTAAATAACAACCTGCTAACTATCTATTAACAAACTAGTAACAACTTGTAACGGTAGAGATTGGTCTACTGCTTCTGGCTCTTCTTGCTCACTATCTTCAAGCTATCGTTGCAAAGTTTTTATTTTATTTTATTTTCTGTTTTTTTTTTTATGGTTTAAAGGACTAATGAATTTTATTCTATTTTCTTAAGTGTAAGAATATAACTGAATCACCAATTACCTATTTGAAATTCTAGCTTAGATAATTTGGTCTTGAGACCTATACTGGTTGTCCTTTTTCTTTTCCTAGAAGGAACTGGGCAAGCTTGAATCAATTGATTGTGGAGGACGGGTATAAGTTTGATGTAAGTCGGTGGCACTAATAGAGAAACAGAGTGAACAAGGAAAAGCTTGTAATTACTTTTTAAAGATTCAATGTGTTCAATACATCATTTTTACGATAAAACTTCTTCTTAAATTATATAGGGGTTGGGGTAAATTCTTCATTTATTCATTTTAAGGGTGAATAAAAATATTTGTTTTAAAGTGAGTGACTCATTTTAATGCAATACTAATTACATTTTTAATGTTTGTTGAGTGTACTTTGGTAAAAACATTTTTCTCTCACTTTCATTTATATACTTTTTTTTGTTAGTTTTTTTTTTTTTTTGTAGAAATTCACATTTTTTTTAAATGAATAAATGAGATATTCGGAGTTCGATCTCAAACTCTTACCTATATTATGGAATGTTCTATCAACCGAGCTAAACTCAAGTAACTTAGTAGCTAAAAATTCTCCTCTTAAGAAGAATAAGTGGGGTGTTTGTGTTCGAACCCCAATCTCTACATATATTATTCCCTTCGTCCCATTTTAACTGAGCCCTTAGCTCATTTCACACTTATTAAGAAAAAATGTATAAGTGAAAGAGAAAGAAAAATGGTTTTGAGTGTCCTTGTCAACTATTGGTGCATTCTTCTTTATCATAAATGCAAAGTACTCCCTCCGTCCCATGACACAATTGATCTTATTACGCATGTCAATGCATAACTTTGAGCTTAAATATATTGAATAATATATTAGAAAAAATTATGAAAATTTGATATTTTGAAAATACTCATCAAGACGAATCTAACGACATCTTATATGATATTATTTATCTTTGTCATTAGTAGAAAAATACGGTCAAAGTAAGTTAGGTCAAAATTGCACATTTTCAAATGGGGACGAAGGGAGTATAATATATTGAATTGGAAGTGGTGAAAATAGTGTTATAATTGAAAAAAGGTAATCAATATTGTATTGAAAAGTGAAATAGGTCAATTTTTTAAGACAAATTTTTTTTATAAATGATTCAGTTATTATTTGACGAAAGGAGAGAGTATATTATACAATATCTTTATCATTTCAATTAAACTCGGGACCATTCTTTTTTAATAGGTGTAAAATGATTAAATTGATCCTTCATTGTTGTACAGAGAAAATATTTAACAATTCATTTTTGGCACGTGACCATTATTTTAATGGCTGTAGAACAAGCCCGGAGTGAGTCATTGCTGACTACCGACTTCTCCAACCATGTCAAAGTGGCCAAAGGAACCGAAAGTGAGAGTTGTCCTAATAATACATGGACACCTATTCTTTTAACACAGTATTGTCTATACATATTGAATAAAAACTTACTAAAAATATTTTCAAAGAAAAAAGAAAGAGAAAGAAATGAAAAAATAAAAACAGTTAAGCACGTGACGTAGCATCAACGTTATTAATAATAATATTATCATTTATAGCATGGATCATTATTGATCCAATCTTTGAAAAAAGAAAGAAACGTATACACAAGGCACAACAAGCTAACAGTGCGTGACAGAGAGAAGGAAATGGCGACAACAGTAGCAAGTAGACAATTATTCATAGATGGAGAGTGGAAAGCTCCTATACTCAACAAAAGGATTCCAATAATCAATCCCTCCACTGAAAACATCATAGGTACGTACCTTAATGTTTCTGGTTTTTTTTATCAAGTATATGATATGATAATATTTATAACTACTTCCAAATTGTGGCATTATGTGAATGGTTGACACACATGCAGGGGATATACCAGCTGCTACTAAGGAAGATGTTGACCTTGCTGTTGATGCTGCTAAAAGAGCCATTTCCAGAAACAAAGGTAGAGATTGGTCTACTGCTTCTGGTTCTGTTCGTGCTGGCTATCTTCGAGCAATCGCTTCAAAGGTTCTAATTTCTTTTCTATTTTTGTTCTTGATGGATTAAAGGGACTGATAAACTTAATTCTATTTTTTTATAATTTTGTCAATATAAAAAGTCTAAGAAAATACCTGAATCACCAATTTAGTTCTTGAAATTGAATGTTGCACAATTTAGTCTTGAAATTAATAAAATTCCAAAATAGTCCATGAAATTGGAAATCGTAGATCACGTTAGTCCATTTGAGACAATTTCAGTAACTAAATTGACTAACGAAAAAGACTCATGTGATAGGTGAGTCTTGAAATAAAAAGTGATCACGTTAATTGACTGACGAAAAAGACTCGTGTGATAGATGATTTTTAATTTCTGAGATCGTTTTAGAATTTTGTTCATTTGTGGGACCATATTATGGGATGCTTACAATTTCAGGACTAAAACTGTTGCTAGTTAGTTATTTTATTTACTGTTTGATTGATGTAGTTGTGTATGTCTTGAGACCTGATTGGCTGTCCTTCTTCTTTTCCATTCTCACAGATAACGGAGAAAAAGAATGAGCTAGGCAAGCTTGAATCAATTGATTGTGGAAAGCCACTGGATGAAGCACTAGCGGATCTCGTAATTATTATTCGACTGGAAAAACATGTTGCCATACTTCTTTTCTTTTTTTTTGCTTACTTGGACCCTGCTGTGGTTTGATTATATAGGATGACGTTATTGGTTGTTTTGAGTACTATGCTGGGCTTGCTGAAGGATTGGACGCAAAGCAAAAGGCTCCTGTATCCCTTCCTTTGGATACCTTCAAGAGCCACGTTTTGAAGGAGCCTATTGGTGTTGTTGCATTAATTACTCCATGGTATCTGCTTTTACTTCATCTTATTTTCTTATAAATTCTTTTTCTGCAACTGATATAATTGATGTTATATTTTAGGAACTATCCTCTCTTAATGGCAACATGGAAAATTGCTCCAGCTCTGGCTGCTGGTTGTGCTGCAATATTGAAGCCGTCTGAACTGGCATCTGTGTATGTTCTCATCAAAGTCAAACTGTTACAAACTTGAGTACTGTTTGTTAAGTTGATTTATCATGCTGTCTTATTGTTTACAATTTTAGGACTTGTTTGGAGTTAGGCGAAATATGCAGAGAAGTTGGCCTTCCTCCTGGTGTCTTAAATATTGTCACTGGAATAGGCCATGAAGCTGGTGCTTCTTTGGCATCCCATCCTGATGTAGATAAGGTTCAAAACTTCAAGAAAATTTAGTCGTTAGTGGAATCAAAACTATGAGGAGCTAGATCTTGTTTTGTATCTCGCGCTTGTTGTTAATTGTTATCATGCTGTCTTTGAGTTTGCTAATACAATGTACACCATTGTGCCTGCTATTTGATAGATTGCCTTTACTGGTAGCTCTACAACTGGGAGCAAGATTATGACAGCTGCGGCACAACTAATCAAGGTATTTTTAAGCATAATTATCTGCGAATTATTGTCAGTTTATGAAATATAAAATTTGTGCTTTCTTGTTTGCAGCCTGTTTCACTAGAGCTTGGTGGAAAGAGCCCAATCGTTGTTTTTGAGGATGTTGACCTTGATAAGGGTTGGTGTTCCTTCTCAAATATGTCTAATTTGTGGAATCACATTTTCTTGCATTTTGGCGTCACATTTTATGAACAACCCATATTTTAACTTCTTGCAATATGAATTTTGGGTATCCGTAACCTATGATGTACTGGTGTGATCTAAAACATTTGCTCATATGACGTTTATAGTTTATTGATTTGTTCTCCGTTATTAAACAGTTGCTGAATGGACCATCTTTGGCTGCTTCTTTACGAATGGTCAGATATGCAGTGCAACATCTCGCCTTATTTTGCATGTAAGTTTAATAGAGACACTCAAATTCCCTATTTCATCGATAATACATGTTCATGTTCATAAAAATGAATTTGTAGCTTAATTTTCTTATTGTATAAATCGGAGGGTCCAGATTTCCCTAGACTGGTAGAAATAGAATGTGTCTGAAAACCTTTTACCAAGTCTATTATTGGCTTTGATTTCTAAAAAAATATATTATAAAGTAAAACACTTATACTGTTTCAGGAAAGCATAGCCGTAGAATTTGTGAATAAACTTGTGAAATGGGCAGAAAATATCAAAATTTCGGATCCGTTGGAAGAAGGTTGCAGGCTAGGCCCTATTGTCAGTGAAGCACAGGTATGTTTGCTGTTTATCACTTCTGTACATACACCAGATATGTGCTTAACTTACCACTTGCTGTTAAAATCATACATCAGTTATTGGTGGAGAGATTGAAAGCAGCAATTGAGTCTTACTTATCGTATCTATGTGCAAAGGAACCTTGTTACATCTACTCTCATAAGAATTTTGGTTTAAAGACGTTATTTGAGGTCGTTATCGTATCTATATGCAAAAGGAGGTTTTTAATCAATGGCTTTAGTTTGGTTAAAACATTCAGTTGATACATAATTCGAAAAATCTACTGCTGGCATGGACTTACTGTATTTGTCTTGTGTTTGTTTTGTTCCAATGCTTTCTCTGTTATCCAAAATGAAAACGTATAATATTGTGATATCAGTGATTGTGATCCAAGTTGCATGCAGTGTGTATATACAAAGTTTTGCGTAGTTTCCATGATTTAGTTTTCTTTCTGACCATGCAATTTAAATACATTAAGATTGATTCAGCATTTATTTGTCTTGAACCAAGACAATACAATATCTAATATTTGGGTTACATGATTCAGTATAAGAAAGTATTGAATTTTATCTCAACGGCCAAGAGTGAGGGTGCAACAATTTTGACTGGTGGGCGTCGCCCAGAGGTATGAGTATACCCTCGAGTATGTGTGTTCGCTTCTGTTTTTCTGCATTTTTCACGAGAACTAATATGTCTCAAAATTCGATGGCAGCATTTAAAAAAGGGATACTTTGTTGAACCAACCATCGTAACCGATGTGACTACCTCAATGCAAATTTGGAGAGAAGAAGTTTTTGGTCCTGTACTCTCTGTAAAAACATTTAGCACCGAGGAAGAAGCAATCGATCTAGCGAATGACACTCAGTGAGTTGATGAACTGATATTAATTTCATTTCTAATTTCATTTCTAAACCACTTTTTTCTTCACTTGTGGGTTGATGTCAAAGCCACAAATTTGATATTTCACAGCTATGGCTTGGGGTCTGCTGTAATGTCAAACGATTTAGAAAGATGTGAGCGTGTATCTAAGGTAAGACTAATCCAGGATATACTATCATAAAAGAAACAACAGAATGATTTGATTTTTTTTCTAACAGAATGGTTATAATACTTATATTGATTATTCTGCAGGCTCTTCAAGCTGGAATTGTATGGATCAATTGTGCTCAACCAAGCTTCATTCAAGCTCCATGGGGAGGCATTAAACGTAGCGGTTTTGGTCGTGAATTAGGAGAATGGTATGACTAATCTTGTTTCTTAAAATCTCCAAAATACCTTTAATTCCCCCTTTAATATTCTCAAATGTGAAAATCTGAGAATTAAAGTCTGAATTTTTGTTGTTGTTTTGTCATTCAGGGGACTTGATAACTACTTGAGTGTGAAGCAAGTCACTAGATACATATCTGATGAGCAGTGGGGCTGGTATCAATCCCCTTCAAAGCTGTGATAGTTAACCATTTAAAGTGATGATAAATTTGATTTCTAAAGTCTGGCATCGAATGAGGTGTACTGTGGTTGAAGCCAAGTTGTTATTATCTTAAGTTGTTGGAACATATTGTATTATGTTACGTATAATAATATGCAGACAATATTGTTGTGAAATAGTGCCGTGTTGCTTTCGTTGATGTTATGATATGATATAGTTTGAAAAGAGTTCAATAAGTATAGAAACTAAAATGCTAGGTTGGTTTAGGCAACCGCGCGTTTGGGCTCCTTTTTGCCGTGGAAACAAGAAGCTGGTAAGTAGCTTCTGAAGAAACACACATCTGCTGCCTCTTTGACGTGAAAACAAACATAGGTTCATAATCCATATCTCTGTTATAACACAATAATAATTATTAATTATTAAAACACCTAATAAATAAATGTATGTACTTTCTTCAATCACTTTTTTTAATAAAACCTTCTTCAATTATTTTAGTTTAATTTGTTTATCATTTTTGGTTACAACTACTTGCTTATTTTTTAATCAAAAGATCATTCTCAGTGTCATCGTCTACTGACTACTTGTGTTTTTCTTGAAAGACCGACTCCTTGTTGTGAAAATTAGATGTAAGATTATCAGGATAACCTTCAGTTTACAATCTTGGTTTTAACGAATTTGAAGTTCATGCTATGCATACAAATTTAGTGTTTGTTCGAATAAAAAAAAAACTTCTCATTGACTAGAATGAACAAAATCAAATTGTATAAAAAGTTTGGAAGTGTACGAGTCCAATGGATCAAGACCTAATAAACAATATAGCAACTCCCAAACGAACGAGGGTCTCCTTGTACTGCCCCAAATTGCTCAACCTATCGGAATGTAACTTCAAGTATGTGTTTTTTTTTTTTTGCTTGCAAACCCTATCGGAAAGTAGCTTCTCATAGGTGTTTTCTTTAAATTTTAAGCAATACAGGGACTCTTCAACAATTTCCAACTTAAGATGGATGAGCCTACACTCCTCTAATAGTTTAGTAAAATACACTTTTAATGATGACATTGACTCATTGATACCCTAATTTGCATTTCCATGTTTCTCATAGCTTACATCAAATTTCATGCTGTAACTCTTTTATTGTAGTGTAATAGTATAATTCAAAGTTTTCAATAAAAATGTAGACAGTGTATCAGACCCTCTATTCACAAGTTCATTAATTAGCTACCTTAAAGTCAAATCCTTTGAGTTATTATAATTATAAGTGTGGTACAACTATGGACTTTTAGGTCCACTAAAAATGAACGCTCTGTTGTCTAGTGTCACGTATGGTAATCCATGTTCCTTGCTTATTCAAGAAGAAAGAAATTTTCAGCTACTCAACGGCATTTTTTTTCCACCATCTTTATGCAAAACTATATTGCTAAATTGAGATAACCAATTGGTTTTTACTCAAGTGTTTAATGAACTTCAATTAAGAACTTATCATTCGGAAGAATTAGAATTAGACTTTGAATTTCAACTGAATCAATTACTTATTAGACTTTAATTACTTACCTTACGGACGAACTTCATATTATTAATAATTATTTTCCTCATAAACCATAGAGTTAAAACAAAAATAAAAAATATCACAAAATTGCGCATTAATGTCACATGATCAGAGAACAATTTGCTTTTCTCTAGATTTGAAATCTACTCAAGCAAGGCCTCACATGGCGCGGATTATTCAACAAATCCTTCAAAGATAGCGACCACAATCAATTTATGAAACCGCTTCCATTCCATGCACACGGATTTATTTTTGGACTTGTTTTACGTGTAACCTTTGCCATAAATTTCTCTGGCTCCTCTTTCAAAATAAAATGAAACAATAAATATGGGGCATAAAGCTATCTGGTTGCTTACCGAAGTGGTAGTAGTAATGACTTTATCAAGTACTCTCAACCTTTCTAGCTAGTGCAACTAAACTTGAGGTCTCAAACACATGTCTTAGGTACCTTGAAGAACTAAATACATTCAGATGCACACTTGAAGCTGAAAAGAAGAAAACAAAACATAAACATTTGGTTCGTGGGTGATTACTTTGAAATTTTTGGATCTTGGGGATCTAATAATTGTTTAATGAATAAACTATTTGTTTAGTCTTTTAACTAACCTCGTCTTTCCAATTTAATCTTTAAACTATATAAAATAATAAAGAATTCATATCAAGTTGTTTGATCTAATAGATTTAAGGAGTTAAAAATACAAAGTTTAAACCCAGACATTGAGAAAAAATTTAACGTAGTAATTAATATGCTATTATTGGCCTTTTAAAAAAATACAATACAAAGTTTTTAAAGTATATAAAATTCGTCAATTTAATCTTTGTTATTAAAATATTGATGACTAATTTGACAGAATTTTATATACTTTAAGGATCAAATGGACTGATTTCTTATACTTTAAGAACTGTTTATTATATGTTTAATTGCACTTTTGGCCCCCTATGTTTTAAGAAGTTGTGATTTTGGCCCCCTAACTAATTAAAATACAAAATAGCCCCCTATGTATTGGATCTTTGGCAGTTTTGGCCCCCTAGACCAATTTTGACTCGGTCAACGCTGACGTGACACTTCAAAGTCGTCACGTGTGCATTGCTTTGAAGTGTCACGTCAGCGTTGACCGAGTCAAAATTGGTCTAGGGGGCCAAAATTACCAAAGATCCAATACATATGGGGATTGTTTTGTATTTTAATTAGTTAGGGGGTCAAAATCACAACTTCTTAAAACATAAGGGGCCAAAAGTGCAATTAAGCTTTTATTATATTTATATTAGAGGAACCAAATCAATGGTTGAAAAAGTAAGAAAATCTGGTCCACACCACTAATCAATTGATGTTGGACTAGCACTGAGCAGTTTAAAAGTGCTAATGATTGCACTATTCTTTTCCCCTTGATCTTGTACAGCGCTAGGAAACAAATTATTGCTCTTTCCTTTTCTTGTCTTCATCATAGGTGCGGTTTCATTGCAAATTTCACCTAATGCATTATGCCTTGTTAGTTCGAACTCAACTTCTATGAAATTATGATTGAATCAACATAATGAAAAGGAGAAATTGGCCTGAAGCCAAGTGTGACATTGAAATTGAGATGATTATTGGTATTTTGTCACTTGCACGATATTATACAGTGCACTTTTCTTTAACCGATGTAAACATAGGAAAGATGAAAAGCAATATGGGGGATTAAGGATTTATCTTGTGCCCAATGGAAGCTTTCTGAACTGAGGAAAAATGCACCGTAGGGGAAAATGTTCCTTCATCCGCAAGAAAGTAAAACCTTGTAGTCTAATTTCTTGAGTTCTTTTATTTGTGTTGGTCTTATTAATGATTATGAAAGTTTGTCTAAAAGAGGAATACTAGCAACACTCATTCTAACACACACTCTCCAACACATTCTCTTTGATTGGTTAAAACTCACATGGGTCCCACCAAATCATGTAGGTCCCATATAAATTTGGTGGGTCCCATGTAAGTTTTAATCAATCAAAGAGAGTGTGTTGAAAAATGTGTGTTGTTAGCATTTTTCTTGTCTAAAATACACGCCAAATATATTTTTAGCAACCGTGTTATTGATGCAGAGTGTTCATCAATTTTGTCAATGATTAATTTCTATAGAGGATTTTAGTTGGCGGACCTTGTGAGTTGAGTGGAGTGGAGTCTTCCCTCTTATTAACTACATTTTTTTGGTCCACGCTCGTTCATGAGCCCTTGCTTAAGAAATCAAATTTCAATCCGACTCCTCCTAGTGTAATGTTGATATGTAGGCAACATAATTATTTGTTTTCCAACTGAAATTTCAATCTTAGTTTTGCACGTTGGAGGAATGCAGCTTCTTCTACTAGACATAACCTACGTTGATTATGCAGATCACAATTTTTTTTGCTAAAACCCACACATAGAACAGTATTATAGGTTCAAACTCGTGCTCCAACAGATCAAATATCCTCGTAATCTTTAATCATATGACCTACATTTATAGGATAAAAATAATGATTATCTTATTTTAAACAAATTCACTTGTCTTACTTTTATTTTCAAATATATCAAATTAATTAATTAAAAATAAATAAGAAAACATTTATTGTTTTATGTAGAGGTGGGGGTTTTGTCAAAATAAATTTAGAGGTGGGGTACTTTGTTTTATGCTGTGTCACGTGGCACTTTTTGTGCTCTTAACATCATTTTTATATAAATAAAACTCATCTCTTTCCTTTGCAAAAAAATAATGTATGATTATTTTAAAAATGGGTTTTTCTATCACATGCAAATTTGCACATGTTAAGAAATTTAAATAGTAAGTTTGTATTGAAACTTGAACATTTTGTATTGAATATATAACTTTTTAATAAATAGTTGTGGTTTTTCAATGAAATATTACTACTTTTAGTTCCTTTAACAAGTGCAACGTTGCACATGTTAGACAAACCCTTTAAAAATTACCATTACAAGTTATAAGTATTGGATAGGATTCTTAGAGATTTTAAAAGACTTTTTAATTATGAAAAAATATTGTAGTATTCAATCAAGACTTTTTGCAACTTAAAAAAAGTCTTGAGATATTCAATCAAGACTCTTTGTCATTTTAAAAAAGTCTTATGGTATTCAAAATCCTTTAAATTTTGACGGATTGTTTAATAAATTGAATTTTGTGAGATTTTTTAGTAAAATTTTAGCATGAAAAAGTCTTACGTAAAAACATGAGATTTCTTATTGTTATTCTTTTAAAATTTTCTTCTCTCTCCTCTTTTCTTCTCTCTCCATTCTCTCTCTCCCTCTCCTCTCTTGGTCTCTCTCTCTTCTCCTCTCTCTCTCCTCTCTTCCCCTCTCTCTCTCCCTCTCTATTTGTCATGGGAAAAAAAAGTTTGTATTGAGACTATTATGATAGAGAGTGTGTTGTAATCATTTATTTTCATTGAGTCTTTAAAATTCATAAAATCTTTTAAAATCTTATTAATCTATAAAATCATTTCAAATCCTTTAAAATCTTATGATGTAAATCCATTGAAATTCAAATTGCAAATCCTAATAGTCTTTTAAAATCATAAAAGTCATTAAAATCCTACAAAATCTTTTAAAATCCTTGAGATTTTTTTAAATAAAAAGTGTCCTTTTAAAATCCTAATACAATACACCTCACTAAATTTGAAATTATTTTTAAATTGATGGTATACTTCATAATTGACATAGTAAATTATTCCCTTCAAGAAAGTTGACATGGTAAATTGAACAAAATGTATGCAAAGAGTAAACTTAAAGAAATCCTGAATTTATAAAGATTAAAAATATATTTAATTCAGTTCACAATTCCTAACTGCAAATCTGCAATTGTAAGTTCTGTAACGGTTTTAGAGTTACAGACAGTTAAATCTCCCTCCCTCTCTCTTTCTCTCTCTTGTTTGAAATTGGAAGCTTCATTACACTTTCACACATTTTGTTGGTTACCGTAACCCAACCCCCAGAACATTTATTTACGATATCATCATCACATTCAACATTTAACACAACACAACAACAACCTCATTGTGGATCTCGAATAAGATGGGAATTGCAGAAGAGAGGGTTGTGGCGGTTATCATGGTTGGAGGACCCACCAAAGGCACTCGATTCCGTCCATTATCATTCAACATTCCTAAACCACTCTTTCCATTAGCTGGACAACCCATGGTTCATCATCCAATCTCTGCTTGTCGAAAAGTATACTCAATTCTCACATTTCATATTCACATTTTTATATATAATTATCTTTTTTTGTTTTATATTATTGTTTTTGTTTCTCTCAGATTCCTAATTTGGCTCGGATTTATCTTATTGGTTTCTATGAAGAACGCGAATTCGCATTATATGTTTCCTCCATCTCCAACGACCTTAAACTCCCTGTTAGGTTGGATTGCATGTCTGAATTAATTGACTTATTTGAGCTTATCTGCTAAACATATGTAAATAGTTTATGACAATGTTCATAAGCTGTTTTCAGCTTATTTTCATAAATTCTTCAAGATAGCTTATTAAAATAGTGTATAACTTATACGAAAACTATTTCACTTTATTTACTTTTTGTTATAGAAATAGTGTTTATCATGATAAGTGTTTATGAGATTTAAACTCCTTGTTAGGTTGGATTAGTTGACAATTTGGATCAACTTATTTGAGCTGACGTAAGTTTTATGAGACTGTTTGGGAAAACTTATGAAAACTACTTATTTTCATAAGTTATCGAAGATAGTTTATACGAAAGCGTTTATCAGTGTTTGTGCTATAAACCGAACATTTGTTGTTTATCCGAACCTAGCCTACTTTTTTTCTACTCTTCTTTTTATCACTTTCTTATTCTTATGCTTCCCCTTCCTTGCTTATCTTGTTCACTATGATATATTCAGATACTTGAAGGAGGACAAGCCTCATGGTTCTGCCGGTGGTCTTTATAACTTCAAAGATGTCATCATAGAGGAGGATCCGGTTATTATATTATCCTCTTAATTTCTTCATATTTTATATGCTACTAGTAGTACTAGTATGTTAATGGAGTTCTTCATATTTTGTATTGCAGTCACATATTTTCTTGCTCAATTGTGATGTTTGCTGCAGTTTTCCACTCCCACAAATGCTCGGTAATTTCTTTTCTCGCATGCACTCTATGTGTTCTTATACATGTACCTTTTGTTTCGTTGTATAATAGTAACTATCTACTTCATTGACATCTCTTAACTGTTTATATCATTGCTGAAACAATTAATTGTTGATTTTCCTGTGTATGCGGTTGATTACAGATGCTCACAAAAAACATGGTGGCATGGGAACAATACTGGTTGTCAAGGTTAGAAATTGGGCACACATTGTTTTTTAATAGTGACATTTTGGTGAATAGCGTCCAATTTGTGTGATCCTTTTCTCCTCTTTTAAGGTTTCTCCGGAGTCAGCCAGCGAATTTGGGGAATTGGTAGCTGATCCTGTCACCAATGAACTCTTACACTACACAGAGAAACCTGAAACTTTTGTATGTTTCTGTGCTTGCTTATGCTATGTCTTGAAACTAAAATTTGAAAATTCTTTCTCTCTTCCCTGCTGCTGTTTACTGTCTTATGCTGCAAGCTTACCTGATTGCAGGTTAGTGACCTTATAAACTGCGGTGTGTATATATTTACACCGGATATCTTTACTTCCATTGAGGGTGTTTCTTCTCAGCGGAAAGACAGAGGTAACTGAATACCGTAGACCAGAAATACGAAGTTTGTATTTAGTTTTATAATATGAAGATGTTCTATCTAATTTGTGCTGGGTATATAAGGAATTGTAGATAACTGGAGTTTGTCCTCCTGTATATTAACTGAGAATAATTTTTGGGTCATTTTGTTTTGTAGCAAACTTAAGACGTGTCTCCAGCTTTGAAGCAATGCAGCAGGACACAAGGTTTGTACGTATGATAACAAAAAGTTTCCTGTTTTTCAAAAGATAGCTGACCAGAACTTTCTGAAATTTCATTCTAATCATTAGTAACATCAACAAGAGCAATTCATGCATTGAACTGAAACTTAAAAGCTCTCATCAAGTAATCTCAACAGTTTAAATATTTAACTATTTACCTTCTTAATCAGATATCGATCGTTCAGATTTGGTTCTTTATATATCCATGTATGCATACATTTATTTTCTACCTTGACTTTTAGTATAACATTTTTTAAACTGACAAATTGTTTTAAAAGTTATATGCTTGTCAACAATATTGGCAGTTCACATAGTTAAGCTCACCACGTATCACAAAATAAAGCATTTAAGCATGGATATTGTACACTCATCATCACCCAAAATGATCTAGTTAAATTTGAAATTTCATTTACAAAAAAATCTGCTATGATTGTACCTGGGTGAACTAATCAAGTATGAAAGCAAACTCAATTCAATTGTGACTATTTCTTACCTAGTTGACTTCTGATTAATTCCCTCAATAATTTTTACTGAAATTCAGCACATACTTATTTATGCCTTCAGGAGTAACAGATTTGATATGAAGTTATAATATGTGTTATTTTTAACCATGGACTAGTATTGCATTTTTTAAATGAGAAATGTTAGCAACACACCTTCTAACACACATTTTTCAACACACTCTCTTTGATTGGTTGAAATTCACATGGGACCCACCAAATTTACATGGGACCCACATGATTTGGTGGGACCCATGTAAATTTTAACCAATCAAAGAGAGTGTGTTGAAAAGTGTGTGTTAGAAGGTGTGTTGCTAGCATTTCTCTTTTTAAATTGTCTTTTTAGGTGGATTTTACCTGCAGAGCATAAATAGGGATCAAAAACCCTCTGTTATGCAAGTTTTGGGTAGGTCTAAGTTAACACTCTAGTGGGGATTAGTCCAACATCCAAATAATCTGAGGACAGCATGCTATCTTACTAAAGAAATATGTATACTTTGATTTGATGTATGTACATTATGTTGTTCATAAGCTTGGTCTTAATATTGATTTAAGATTCATTATTGAGCTCACATTAAGTTCAACTTTGATTTTGGAAAAAATATTTATTTAAATATACAGCATGAAATTACCATAGGGTCGGTTCAGGGTGGATGAAATGGATGAATGCTTGAGTTTAATAAAAAGCATCACCATTCGAGCTTAAAGTAAAGCTCTATGGCACAGCGATAAGTCCTGCAATGTTATATGGAACTGAATGATGGGCAGTTAAAAGCTAATAAGAAAATAAGATAGTGTTGTTGAGATGATGAGAATGCTATGATGGACTCCTCAAAAGAAAAGAAACTGCTATGATGGATTTGTTGTCACACAAAACTAGATAGTATTTGGGATAAAATCTTTAGGGAATAAGTATAAATAACACCTGGTGTAGAAAAGTTGATAGAATCTTGCCTTAAGTGGGTAGTACATGTGAGGAGAAAACCCATATAAGCACTATTAAGGAGGATAGAATGGTAGATAGAATGGAAGATAATACATCAGTGAGAGGTAGAAGGAGACCAGGTTAAATGTTCTAAACTTAGAAATGATTCATATATAGCAGGATATTATGGCATTGTTTCATAGCAGAACATTCTGTTGCTGTTTGATCTATGTAATTGGAAAAGACTTTGGTGTTTCTTCTTTTTTTTACTCTGTACTGTGTGAAAATAAGGATAGTTTATATGGTTTATCGTAATCTGATTCTGAAGAGTTCTTCTGTAGGAGTCTACCGGCTAATTATGTCAGATTAGATCAAGATATCCTCTCACCTCTTGCCGGGAAGAAACAGTTGTATATATATGAAACCATGGATTTTTGGGAACAAATCAAAACTCCTGGGTAAGCTCGAATATTATCATGTTACATATTCATCATTTCCTTCATGTGTGATTACCGTATTTATTGACTTATGCTTGCAGGATGTCCATAAAATGTTCGGCCTTGTATCTTTCGCAATTTCGCCACACAGCCCCTCACCTATTAGCAAATGGAGATGGTATCAAGAAAGCCTGCATCATTGGTGATGTTTATATTCACCCATCAGCAAAAGTGCATCCGTCTGCAAAGGTTAATATTCACATCTTTTTTCTTCAACATCTATTTCTCTACCCCGAGGCTTTCACGATCATTTTAATTGCTCTATTTCAGTCTTGATATGCCTAATATTTTTTACTCATAACAACTTAATGTTACTAGTTGTACTTCTGGTACATGATCGAGTAATTTATTGTGTTCTTGTTGCATTTACAGACAAATTGTATATCTTTAGCCACTTGATCTGTGTTATGAGAATACATTATAAATTTTTTTAATTAATGCATATCATGTAGGTTCTCCTATTCCCTGCCCATACCCGCGAGGACCTATTTTATCTTTTTGAGTGAGAGGTCCAAGATAAAGAAAATCTAAATGTCTTGACATGTTATGCAACTTGACTTTGTTAATGTGGTTGAACAGATTGGTCCTGGCGTATCAATATCTGCAAATGCTCGTATAGGAGCTGGTGCAAGGCTCATAAATTGTATAGTCCTTGATGATGTTGAAATCAAGGTAAGTCTACACATTAATTGGTTTTGAAATGCATAAAACATTTTTGGAGTTGTAATTTTAAATATCTCATCTTACAGGAGAATGCTGTTGTTCTTCATGCAATTGTTGGATGGAAATCCTCCATTGGACGATGGGCACGTGTCCAGGCAAGTTTGGAAATTTTAATATTAAACTAAATTGTTCCACTAACATTGCACTTTTCATCTCCTATCTTTACATTCCTTTTATTCGCAATTTGTTAGCTGAAATGTATAAACTAATTCAGGGTCGTGGAGATTACAATGCAAAGTTTGGGGTCACTATACTTGGTACCTTTCTTACTGTTATCTTCATATTCTTTCTTATTTATTTAATACCTACCTCCGTCCTAAATATAATAACATCTTAACAAAATTAGTCGTCTTTTCTATAGGATATTCTTCAACTTTTAACTGCCTTAATTATTTCAATACTGAATTACACATAATTATTTTATATCTTGTTCTATTAGTAAACGTAACAGTATTTGTTGTTAACAAAATTAGCACAACTATAAACGTTCTTAATTCTCGAGATTTAGATAATTGATTTTATATATTTAGAGACGGAGGTAATGCTGTTATCATGGGGAAGGATAAAATAACAGAATACTAACTCTACAATCTTGTTCTCGTGCCGTGACCAGGTGAATCTGTTGCTGTTGAGGATGAGGTAGTGGTTATTAGTAGCATTGTCCTTCCACACAAGACCTTAAATGTCGGCGTTCAAGATGAGATTCTATTATAGAACACATCTTCTGCTCTTGGTTTTTTATTTTCCATGTATTTGCCTTGTGTTTAATATCTAGTTTAGAAAGCCAAAAAACGTGTATATTGTTCATTTTGTCGAAATGTTTGGACCAAAATATTTAATGTTGCATAAACACATTTGTGCTGCTATTTTAATACTTAAAAGAAATAAAGTATTTCGAATATCATGTTTCAAGTCCCAGATTGCTCCTTCAAACTCATCTGTAAAGGAACTTACTTTTTTGCTGCAAAAATTCAACATATACAACATCAAGAAATAAACTCAGAAAAGTATAGAGAATTCTGAAAATACTCTGGATTTTTTATTGTCGACTCATAATGGAGCAGAGTACATTTTTATATAGGCACAGGTTATGAACACTGGCTCTAACTAACTGTAACTACTTTCTAACTGCATAGAGCTATCTGGCTGGCAACAACTTGCAAGGTAACTAACCGCAAGTAACCAACTAACTATAATTGCTGTAACGACTTACAACAGAAGCAACCACAAGTAGTTCTCTTATTCGGTACAGCTCTTGTACTGATTTACTAGCTCATACTTCAGCATACAATAGGCTGCCATTACTGTTGTCACTGTTGCAGCCGAAAATACACTGTATGCTAAACATGACAGTACTAAAAGGGCAGGAGCCAGGAAGTATATAGATTCTAAAGAATCCTAAAACCAGTTCAAAGATAGTTTGTTCAGAATCGAAGAGGCTAAATACTGGTATTTGAAATTGACAATGCTAGCAGCATACTTATAAATATAAGCTGATAAGCATCAAACCACGGCTTACAACCACTGAATAGGGTGTAAAGGTCTTCTTAGTTCTCATGAATTTAGGTTGCAATCAGATTAATCTCAAACAAGGAAGCAACCAGGACTATAAAAATAAGTATAAAGATTTTTTGAAGCTCAAACCATGTTCCATTTTAGACATTTGCCAAAAGTTTACCATGGATACTTTCTCATTGAACGGGTGAATTAGGGAGTTCTTCAACCCTCAGTTATTAAACTACATGGCCAAATGTCAAACCAATTGATGTGCCGAAGATGAATTATTTGTTCAAATATTGTGGAACTTGCAACACTTGCACGTTAATTTTCCCAAGACATTTTCAAGCCTAAAACCAGTTCATAATACGCATAAAGCAGGGAAAGACAACAGAAACAGAAATGACTGTTCTCAAGAACCAAATCCAAACGTTATCACAATTTCACATGACGAAGAACACGGCCAGACCTGCTTTGCATTCTTAATATCTCATTCGCAAATTCTCGATTCCCCGTTAGAACAAGTCCATTCAAAACCCGATTAAAAGTAAACTTACGGGGCAAGAAACCTCTACCAACCATCTCGATTAACAACTTCCCAGCCAACACCAAATCCTCTGATTTCTTCCTCACAAACATGGCACTAATCAGAATATTATAAGTATCCAAATTGGGCAAACAAGTCCCATTCCCCATCTTTCCAAACAACTCCAAACCCTTTTCAAGTTCCCCTTCGTCACAATAATAACGTATCACAACATTGTATGTCTGAACACTTGGTCTACAACCATTTTCCTCCATTCTCATCATAAACTCCACAGCTCTCTCGATTTCACCCGAATGACACAAACCTCTAATAACAACATTATAAGTAGTCAAATTAGGCACACACCCTTTCCCCACCATCTCATCAAAAACCAACAAAGCATTCTGCACGCTATCCTTCTTACACAGAACCTGAATCAAAGCATTATAAGTAGCAACCGAAGGAACCAAACCCTCTTTCACCATCGCATCGAAAACCCTCTTCGACCTCTTAACCTCACCAGCAACACCAAACCCATGAACCATAGTAGTATAAGTAACCACATCAATCTCACACTTCCTCTTCTTCATCTCCAAAAAAAACTCCCAAGCTTCATTCAATTGCCCACACCTAAAGTACCCTTTCAACAATGTATTATAAGTAACCATCGTCGGATTAATCCCCCTCTCCACCATCTCCTTCAAAACCTGCAACGCCATTGGCGTTCGCTTAATCAAACACCAACCATTCGCCATTATATTATAACTTACACTATCACATTTAAACCTACCTCTAAGCGTTTTAAACAAATTATTCGCCATTTCAACGCGCCTCGTCTTGCAGAGAATATCAAGGATTGTGTTAAACGAATTCAAATCCTGATGACAACCATGTTCGTGCATTGACAAGAACACTTTCACAGCTTTATGAGCTTTTCCACCGGTTGCATAGCGTTCAGCGAGGATTGCAAAGGTTTTGGGAGTTGGGCCGAGACGGAGGGCCCGCATACGCCCCATTAAGGCCCAAGCAGTGTTGTATTCACGTAACCGGGCGGCGATGTCGACGGCGTGTTCGAAGGAGGAGGTGGAGTGGATGTAGGTTGGGTGGCGGTCTAGGTGTTTGAAGAATTGCAAGGCTTTGGGTCCGTGGTTCCAGAGGCGTTTGAGAATGTTGTCGACGAGATGTGGGGTCCATTGGAAAGTGGGGTTTGATAGGGTTTGGGAGAGGGTTTTTGGATCTGATTCGAGGACGAGTTTAGCGACGGTGGCGTCGATGGGAGGTGGTGGAGATTCGGGTACGGTGGTGAGGGATGCGAGGGGAAGACGGAATCGGGAAGTGTTCAAGTTTCCTTGAGCTGGTTTAACCAGTAACTGGTTCAACATGTCGAGGTTTTTCTCATTTCTGGGATTCAACTTATTATAATTGAAATGGAGCAAAATATTATCTACTTTTCAAAATCAGTGTCACTTTAGCCAAAAAAAAATAATTTGTTTCAAAATGAATGTCTTTTACATTTTCAATACAGTTTTAATTTTTTCTTTCAACTTTACCCTCAATAAATTCTCCAACTTTTCTCTCGCACAATTTTCAATGTAACTCTAAGTTTGTCTTTTTCTTATAAAGTAAGGGCAATTTAGTAAAAATGTTATGTCTAATGATTATTTCATTTCATTTCTTAATCTGTGTCAAAACTTTAAACGACACTTATTATAAAACGGAGAGAGTATTAAATTTTTACTTTTAATAATTTTGGTGGAAATTTAGTTTAGAATAGATGGTTTGAACTTGCAAGACATAAAAATACTATATTGAAACTATTAAGAGAAATATAGAGATTATAGATTTAACTATAATATGATATGATAGAATATTACGATGTCGATTGATTCGTATAATTAACTAATTAACTTTCACTTGGTAGAATAAAGTTTGTTTATGGTTGTTGTATTGCTTCTAAGTCCAAATGCATATATTCTCCACCTTACGAAATCAATAAACCTATAATTTTGAACTTTACAAAACGTTCAAAACATCCAAAATTGAGTTAATAAGAGAGTTCTATAAACTCAGTGTAAGGAACTTTCAAAACATCAAAGAATTGAGTTTATTAAAGTTATAAGAGAGTTCTATAAACTCAATTTTTGAATTTTATGTGAGGTGTATTTGGGGTTCGAACTCCAACCCTTATATATATTATGCAATGTTCCTGTCAACTTAGTTATGTTTACGGACGATCGTATGCATTTTTTATTATAAGATATACAAATTTTATAGATATTAAGGAAAAATATTATAATGATAAATTTTTTATATATAAAATGTGTTACTTTACATGATTACTCATACCTCTTTATGAGAGCGTAGTTGAATTCGAATGTAGATTGAGCTAAAAGTTTCTTGTTGACAGATGACTTGCTATTTTTTTATTTTTTGAGCTACAATCTTACAAGTTCTTCACAAGTAGAATAAATTTGGAATACAAAACCAAGAGAATAAACTTGGGAACGGAAAGGGAATAATAATTATAACGCCTTTTAAAAGGGACTAAAAAAGTAAAATAAAAACAATAATATGAGGCTATCTTCCAATCTAAGAGTATCGGAGTATATGCCGTGCAATCCAAGAGTTTACCTCTATTATATGGAACGGAATGGAAGAATTTACACGTAAGCTGCTTTGTGATTTTTCAGATTACAAAGCAACTGATTCTTGAGTACTTACGGGATTTTAAAAAAAAAATATTGAATCGGCAAATATTATTAAACGTCATTCCCGTAAGACGCAAGGTATGGACGAAACAAGATACAAATGGTGCCGCATATAGACGGTACACTATAACCATCTAAAAACACCCCTGAAGATAAACCAACCAAAACACATCACCACCTAAAACAGACTTCAAAAAAATAAGCACTGTAAACACGGTATCCACCACCGCTCATTGTCACTACTCACCCCCCAAAGAACACCCTTAAAATAAAACTCCCAGACTCCAACACCTAAGTTGAGCCACATGCGAAGAGCTCCTGACCGAAGGATCATGCAGCTACCATAACCTCGCGACCTCCGATCCACCGAAAGAGCACAAAACAAAAGCCCAAAAACCAACTTGATTCAAAGAACTGACTCTCGATCTCGAATCAAAAGTGATCGGCCCACCAGACTTTAGAACCAAAATAACAGGGCACCCCTCGCCCCCGGTACACCAGAGAATAACCAAATCAAGTCAAACAAAGATTGCAGCTAGACCCCGACTCCCAATCTCGAAGCCAAATGAATCGGCCCCCCGAAAACCAGCGCACAAAATGTAAGGCAAAAGACATGGCATGCGAAGTTAAAACAGCAAACAAATCAAAAGGAAAAAGCTCAACACAACGGGACACGCACCCTCCAAACTCCGTAAACACATAAGCCACCCAAAAAGCACAAACAAGAGCTAGTGACGACGAACATGGACCCGTGTAACAGAGGTTGCTTCCATAGGAAATCACCCCAACCAGCACCTGCCTCCTCGCCTAAAACAACACCAGCCACCCCTTTATATAACTCCCGTACACAATTTGTTCCGACACCACTTATCCAAACCTCACCAAGACAGTCCCACGAGCTCCCATGCAAAGCCACCACCATCACCTCAACTGAAACACCACCACAACACCACCACACAACGGAATACATCAACAAAACAATCAGAAAAATAACGGACACCCAGTGATCCTGGAGGGGGTATGCCACCAAATCAAGCAAAATCTGAAACTACACGGCCACCGACGCGAACAATCACAACCACCATGATCCTTGCAACGACAAACGATCTGGGAGTTCGTTGAAGGATGATTAATCATGGATGAAAGATATGCCACACACCTACAGTCGTCGGTATCGGGTCACACAGATTGGCATCACACATAACCCCCTCCATACACCCCGTCACCACCTACACTCAAACCGAATCACCCACCAACACCACTGTAACAGCTTCCTACCACCACCAAAAAATCGGTGACATGAGTTAGTTATACACCTAATTGTTAAGCCATGCCATTCTACAACAACAAAAGGAACAAGCTAAGATGTTGTTAAAAAGATAAGGTGGTTTTGGGTTCCAATCTTGTGAAGGAAGAACAACAAAGAAGCTCGTGCATATGAGCTAGCTCAATGAAGATGTCAGTTTGGCTTGAGGACAGAAAAATATATAGGAAAAGGTTGATGTGAAGTTTAATAGGTTGTCAAAAAGCTATGGTAAACCGGGGAAAAGAAGTTAATAGTACAAGAAACCCTCCACCACGTAACTCCACCACCACCTCACAAAAAATCGGTGACAAATCGACACAGATGGGAACACTACCGGAACACCACCACAGATCCACCACCACCTCACACCACCGGATCCACACAGATCGAAACACCATCACCTTACACCACAAACCTGTGACAGATCCACACAGACTGGAGTGAACAGTGTACAAGTAGGGGGACTGCAATCTCTTTAAACCACCGTTGACAGCTAGGCAACGGCGCCACCACCATCCCCGGCAAAGCCGAACAAGAACAAAGCAAACTGGATCTGACCTCAGAAAGCTTGAACAGAAAAAACGAACCGCCGGATAGGATGAAGGTCGTTGCTGGAGCTGAGGTGATGCGGAGGCCGCGCCTCGTCGCACCACCACCATTTGGGTCTACATCTTGAGGAAAGGCTGTTGGATTTGAGGGAGAGGGGAGGCCGGAAAACTGTTTAGAGAGAGGACAAAGGTTTTAGTTTAGAGAGGGTTAACTCTGCTTTAAATGTATTTTTAGGAGAACAAAAATGATTGACAGCAGTAGTGGTGATGGATAAATTATTAGTTACGGGATTTAAATTGAAATAGCTTGGTAACAAGCAATTAGAAATATCAACTCAGTTATATTATAACACCAGTTTTAACAAGCATGTCTGCAGCAACTTAGACAACATCACAAATTTGTAAAACTAGCCAGTTTCCCTAGAAGCCACTTTGTTGAAAACTAGCTCTTCAACCTTGGTGATCAAGGTTCGACACGGGCACAAATTTATAAAACTACAGTAACAATAATTAACACAACAAACAGGGTATTGTTATTCTCAACCACAGCATACATGCTGTTCAGGAAGAGAGATCAAACACAAATTTGTTTTCTAAATGCATGACAATAATACTGAGTTTTTAACACAATATCTCACATAAGAATTCAACCACTTTTATTAATCCAAAGCAACTTAGTTGCGACTTGGGTCAGTGAAGAAGCTGTTGACTCCGGGCATAATCTCTGGTGATCTGTTGCGTGAAAACTTCCTCAACAAATGTTCTGTATACTTCTCTCCCTCAGCAAAGTTTTCCAACACTCCTGCAGCTCGGGACTGCTTGTTCACCCTAAACCCATCAAAAGAACAAACAAACATCCATTATATTGCTTCTAACACCAAATCCTAGCTAAAAATTAAACAACAATAGCTACATCCCTGTGTAAAAACTAAGATAAAAGTTTTCATTTTCAATGTATAGCAGTTCTGTCAAGACATAATTTAAATAATATCAAGCAATTGAATATCTCCACGAGTTCTTTTCACTCAACCTGGCAATCATACATCATGGATTTAACTTGTATACATTGACAATGTAAAACTTTTTTACACATGCATTCAATAAAATCACACCATGATGCCACTCTTTTAAGTTATATATCTCAAAATATCCTTTGAATGTGAATTGATTAGAAGCACGTGTAAAACAAAATTTACACCTCTAATGAATGAAAATTAATCTCTAAGGCTTTGTTTGCCTATTTGGAAGGGAAGGGAAAGAAAGGCTTGGGGAAAAAAGGAAGGAGTAAGTGGAAGAAATAGAGGACATTGGAAGGAGGGGCTTTGAGGGCTTATTTTTCTTCAAAATATAAAACCCTCCTCATTTGGGGAACTAAAAAATTGTATTGGAGGAGGGTTTTGGGGGGTTTGGGAGGGTTTATATGAATTCTTCAATTTTAATATATGTTATTATAATATTCTTAAAATTAAAAATATATTAATCCTAGGTATTAATTTATCACTCTCTAAAAAAATACTCTTTGAGGGATATTGCAACTCACTTTCAAATTGAGAAACTTTTAGTATCCCTGCATATTCTTAAATGAGTAAACCACCAAATTGAGAAACTTTGACAAATACAACAACTATTTTGAAATATTAACAAAGTCATAGACTAATTTGAGAGGGACAAATTGGCGGTTTACTCGTTATTAAATAGGTATCTAAAATAGAATCCAATTAAATTTTGTAAATATCTACAAACAAATTGTGAAAATTCAAGCGGAGACATAATTTCTCAGAGAGGAAAACCAAAAATAAAAAAGGAATATTCCATCTTCCATGCCCCCCTTGACCAATTAATATTACATGTTTACTAATCGGATAATTAATTAATGGAAAGCAATTAGTAGAAGTATTAATCACCGATCTGAGATAAATCAAATTCCAAAGAAGAGAAAAATCAAAAATCTCAAAGATAAAAAAAAAAAAAGCATGACTACCTGACTTCAGGGTTGATGCAGATGTTACGAACAAGTGAAAAGGCACAGATCCCAACAGCAGCTCCAACCGCAGCAAACAGAGGGTATACCTAAAACAAAGAAACAAAAAAGATGGTGAAACCCTAACTCTCTCTTACGAAATGCGAAGTAAATGGACGAATACAGATCGAAAAGGACTCACCTCGGGTCTGATCCAGCGATTGGTGGCCATGGATAGCAGTTGAAGAAGAAGAAGAAGAAGATAACAAAAACAAAAGGGAGCAGATGTTGCAATGGAATGGAAATGGTCTCTGAGAGAAAGAGAGTAGAGGAGTGATAAGCAAGAGTTTTTTTCTTACAAATGGAAATTAAATATTGTTAAATCCGCGTAGATGCAATGTTATTGGTCATTCGTGACTTACAACTTGCTTACTTGTCCGTATGGATAGTGTGATGCCCGGTCACTCAGCCCGATGTATTTGCAAACTGTCAACTCACTCCAACACTCCACTCAATAATTACACAATTGTCTATACTTCCTAAAAACATAAGTAAAAGACTAAAATATATTCAGCAGTAGATAATTATTGCTGACTTCTAACTAAAAAAAACTAACGACAGTTAACTATCGTTGAATTTTTTGGTCATTTGTACTTGTATTACTAAGACACAATGAATGTCAAAACAGCAATTGTCCAATAATTATGGTTCCCTTCTCATTCTATTGTAATAAATAAATCGTTTTCACTTAATTTTTAAGATTATCCCTCATTATTAACATAATAGAGTTGAATTAAAAAAATTGAAAGAAGATAAGCTAATAAATAGTGGGTATAATTAAAAAAAAACATTAACGTGTATTGATATCGTAAAATGACATGTAAAAAAACTCAATTTTTTTTTAAATTGATATATAATAAAACACGAAAAGGAGTAGTAGCGTTACTCTCTTTCAACGGAAACATTAGTAGTAAGGAAAAAAAAATCGATTAGAAGTAGTGGTGAGGAAGTGTATGTGTGAAAATCTTTTCTCCAACAAATGAACTCAAAATATCAAAATATATATTTAGGTCCGTTTATTTTTCTTTAGCTGTCAAAACCATTTATTTTTCTTTGGCCTCAAAAGTCTGTTATTAACTTGTTTTCAGCCATATAGGTCGAAATTCGAGCAATGAAGCTTGAGTTGATCATACTAAGACCCGTTTATGTTGGTTGTCTCACGACCAAAGTTATTATCCTACTAATTGTTATGCTCGAACTCCAAGGAGAAATTTTTAGATGGGAACGTAAGTAACATGTCAGCATTTACAAACAACCGATAAAAACATTACACCTCATTTAATTTATTATAAAATAAAATAAAGATGAAACGTGTCCTCCGTATTGCTTGCTCTTCTTCCACCATTATTTTGAGGAATTGTTTCTCCAACGGCAGAGTTTATATATGACCTTGAGGAGATAAATTCTCAAATTTTAATGTGTTGAATTCAATAGGTTCTGAAGTTAGAGACATAATAAGGTTTAATTTTAAGTAAAATCATTGAAGTCCTTCACACACATGGAAGTTCACGGTTACCACGGTTACCAATTTGATGTAGTTTTTTTCTTTTTTTTTTGATTAATCTGATTCAGTTTCTATTATGGTAATCCAGTCATAATACATAATTGTTCGGTATTATTTGTTTAGATGTAAGAAGGAATCTTTGGACAAAATATTGCCCAAAACAATGTGGAAGGAGAGTAGTAATAAGGAGGACACGTTTGATCTTTATTTTAATTTTTAATTTTTTTAATAAATTAAATGAGGTGTAATTTTTTTTATTGGTTGTTTGTAGAATTTAGACTTTTGAGTAACTTGCCAGTGTTCAAAATCTCAACATTTGCTCATTTGTGGATAGATTCATCTACTTCTACATGCTCAACATACTCTTCTTCTTCCCAAAGAACCAATGACGGATGCATTGTGGTATGTAGATAGAATAAGACAATTGTTTTTGTGACATTCAGAAGTTTTTAACAACACAAGTAAATTACTAAAATACCCTCAGCGGTAGTTAACTACCGTTGGACTATAACTAGAAATCCAACGACAGTTAACTGCCGCCGGGTTTTTTGATCTTTTACTTGTGTTCCTAGGACATTTTGAAGATCAGAAAAGCAACACTAATAGAATAAAACCAATAATGTGTATCAATTCTCAACCTAACAAATTGTAGTTAGTTTTTTAAGAACTAAAATAATGATTGTTGGCCGTACTAATCCAACTTTCAAAATTTAGAGCAACATCATCATTAAATTTTGAAGTCTCCATTTAAATTAATGATGACCATATTGCGAGTCATCAGATATTTTTGAATTTATTAAACTTCCTGGGAGATAGAGTATTTTTTATCACCATTACTCCATTTACTTATGCTTGAATGAGAAGAGGCTTCAAGTGATTATTCTTCTAATTATATGGTTGGTCGAAAAATGTAGAATTTCATATTGGCTTTAGAACAGAAGCAATCTTGCTTGAACCATGTGAAGTAAAGGAATAGAAATTTATGAAGGAATATGAAATGGAGCATTTTGGAATTTATGGTTTTGAAAAATGAGAAATTTTGGATGGTTGGATCATAACTCGCCTTTCAAAATTTAGGTAGATAACGATGGGTGGTATGGTTTTAAGGCAGTGGAAGTCAGAGAAATGATGTTAGGTGAGGGGTAAATGTCATATAATTCAGTCGTGGGAGAATTGGATGGTTGGATAGTGGAATTTTTGGATGTGCGGGAAGTTGGTGGGTAAGAAAATGTGTAAAAAGGACAATAGTATGTGTCACGCATCATCCTAAGTGAGAGAATTTGTATTGTATGCTCAGGGGTTTGAATTTTGAAATCTAAGGTCAGTTGTTTATTTTATCAACATTTACCACTTAACTAGAAGATGTTATTCGAAGTTGCAACTTCCACATGAGAACTGCATCTTTATGCATCCTTGTTCGTATAATTGAAAAACAAATAAAAACATTAAAATTTAAAAGTGGGAGTGTGAACACTCCCTTTATTGTGGGTTGCATCTCTTAAGCACTTCTTTATTGTCATTAGCTTGACAAATTAACACCTAAGTGAGGATGGATAATATGACAAGAAAAATATCGCATCCTTTCTCTTTCTTCCTTTAGTAGAACTCCCATGTACTTAAGATATGGCAACAAGTGTTTCCATTCCCCCATAATCGGATCATTGGAACATGATATCTCCCTTTCTTGAAGTGTAAATAATCAAGCTTGAGAAGAATATTTCTCTTGAAACACTCGAGGTTTAATTTTAACAACTACATGAATTTTGGTATCTCTCTCTCTTGGGGTTTCTTGAACATCAATATTTTTGGGTTTTTTTCTTCTACTTCTACTTCTAGAACTACAACTAAGACTACATTATTTTACCTTTTTCTTCCACTATTTTATTAAGACATTGCTCAATTTCTAACTCTACGCTTTCTTGTTCAACCACTTCTTACCCATAGCTTTCTTCTCTCTGCAGGTGATCTATGATTGCATTGAGGTGAGTCTTTATGTTTTTACTTGAGACCTAGTACTCCTCAATACTTATAATGATGGACTCGCTAGACTTTTTTAATTTCCTTAAGAAATTTGTATTGTTAGCAATTTTGCTAACATACACCCACTTATTTTTTAGAAGGTGTGTTTTAGCAACATTCACCTTAAGGTGTATTTAACAACTTTTTAGTTATATCTTTGCTAAAACACACCTTA
>Ga0315915_1001409_pt1 | contig 29007 bp, 16 predicted proteins | sample MpolbnodulesMG_FD_207738 | JGI IMG/M metagenome (GOLD analysis project Ga0315915, IMG submission 207738) | Medicago polymorpha root nodule microbial communities from Los Angeles, California, United States - branched nodules | ecosystem: Host-associated > Plants > Roots > Nodule | place: USA... | reverse complement strand
TCTCTGAGAAAGAGAAGAGGTCTGTTAATTCACTTTCTTCATTCTAGTGTTACTGAATTGTGTAACACACAACCTTCATAATTCCACTACAACAATTTTAACCTTGATCTAACTACCAACTCTAGTGTTCAAAACTAACAGTTAAACTTTTTTACCTCTCCTATGGAAGTCACAAACCTTTGTCTCTACCAATTCTTGAACTCATATTCTCAACATACACTTCTTCTTTCTCATACCAATAAAAAATCTTCTTGCTTGTTCTATAATCTTCTTTCATATACTTTTGGTGTTACTACTATATGTGGAAGTTCTTCAATTTAACTTGTTTTTGTTTCAAGTTATCAACTAGTTCCAAATATTTAATATATTCACCTATATATTACTTTGTTAGTCTTTTGAGATTGATTTGAAGATGAGGGTGGTTTTGCCATTGATTCTGCTTTGTGTTTTTGGTTTTGGTGTTGAAGCTCAAGGATCTAAAGGTAGGTACTTAATTAACCTTTACAACTCTTTTATAAATTTGTTAGAGATTAATACAGAACTTAGAGCCTAAACATGATTGCTTAATTTGCAATTAAATTATTGGTTTAAATCTTACACTAATAAGATCAAGATCAACAGCTTAATTACAACATATTTAGCTGATAAATGTTGATTTGTTTATATATAATAATTGCTTTGTATGAAGAGTTATTCTATGCTATGCATAGAAAATTAGTGCTTATAGGTTTTTATTGGTATAAGAAGATGGTAATTCTCATAATTTTTACAGCACCAAAGAGGCTTTTTTGGTTAGGATTCTTTATGCATGTGGTTTGATTTCTTACCCCTCATTGAATCAATATTAAAGTAGGCTAGTGTTGTACCTTAAGAATCTAGTAGTCTACAATATTTGAATTTGTATTTGTAGAAAATCTATAAATTCTTTCCAATTTTGCTCCAATTGGACTATATAGATCCTTTATTTTAGATATACTATAATATACCAAGATTCAGAATTGATCGGTCCAAGTCATTTGGTTTGATAAATTTGATCTTGTTGATATAAAATTTTCAATAAATTTTGCATTTTATCCCATTGATATTTGGATTTCTAATTGATAATTTTTTCTTTACGGGTCAGTAATATCCCCATCTCCGGCATTTCTTCCTGTTGTTCATCCCGAAGGAGAAGCACCTGGTCCTATCCATAATGGACAGTCATGGAGAAGCAGTGCGTCAAGCCCTTCAGATCCAGATGGTAAAACTAATATAAATCTGAGGTATTGAATTATGAGCTTGTGAACTTTGATTATTCACTTCTGTTCGTTCTTTCAGGATCTGTTATATCGCCGTCTCCAGCAGCATTACCTATGGATCCTAGTCTTTTACATCCAAATGGTAATTTAACTTTCTTAGGCCCTGTTTGGATAAAAAAAAATCTTAATTAAGCGCTTATAGCATAAGCCTTTATCATTTAAGTGTTATGTATAAGCTATTTCTATGACAAAAGATGAAATAAAGTCAAATTGTTTTTCGTATAAGCTATTAAGTGTTTTCATGAGCTATCCTAGAGAGCTTATGGAAATAAGCAAAAAACAGCTCATTGACATGTCCTAAGCTATTTCCATAAGCTCTTTTGAACATCTCACAAGTGCTTATGTCGGTAGATAAGTTAAAATAATCTAATCAGGTCTACATTGGGATCATCTGACAAAAATTGAGTTTTCATCATCCAGGGACTTTATTGCAACCTCCAGTTGCATTGCCACCTTCTATATCAGCTCCACCTCCTCAAAAGATTAAAGGAATTGAATCATCCATATCACCTAGTCCTAGTCCAAGCACCAAATCGATATTGCCGCCATATAAATCTGCTCCAGCACCGTCAACGGCCAAAAGGAATCTACCACCATCCATACAACCAATTCCACCTCAAATGAAAACACCTACTGTTAGTCCTCCTATATCGATACCAACTGCTCCAGGTACTTGAATGGAAAGTCAAAAGTTTCTTTTATTGGGAGAACTTTCATATTGATTATTGACCAAGATTCCTCTCTTCTATTGCTTCTTGAACAGCTCCTGTTGCAACACTTCCTGGAAATTTGCCTAAAACTTCACCTATCAGCCAACCAATTGATCATGGAAGTTTGCCTCCTAATGTTGATAACAGGAATGAAAGTAAGAGTCACAACCGAGAGCCAATTTCACCTGGTATGTGATTAAAATAAGTAAAGAGAACTGTTGGTCCTTAAATGTTTGAGGCCCTGTCACAATAGTCGCTAAATGTATCAAAATTACAAAAACATAAATAAATGCGGCTTTCGTTATTTAGTTTGTTAGTCGAATGTTCCTTTCATTATTATGAGCACAACACTCCTTGGATTAGGCGTGTCCCGGTGTCGGACACGTGTCGCGTCCGACACGGACACGACACCGACACATATAAATATAATTGCACTGAATTATGTGACCTTCTCAAATTATTAGCGGTGTCGGCGTGTCAGTGTTTGTGTCGTGTTCGTCTCTGTATCCGTGCTTCATATATTATCTAGTTTTGTTTTTTTCACTAACCTAGTTTGGTTCTCGAATGTGTCTTCTATTAGCCAACTTGGCCCATATTACGAAAAATGGCCTATGAAGCACCATTACATCATTTTTTATCTCATATCTTTGTCAGATATATATCAATACGCTCCTATATGGCGTCGAATTTGAATAAATTTTTGGGACTATGGAAAGTGTCTCACACATTTAGGAATTAAAATGATTGTTTACTTAATTACAATTCTTGCAGAATTGTTTTCCATGTCATCATTCAGGGACTGTGTTTGGTTCTATAGTGGCTAAAATTGATTTTGATTGATTTTGTTTTGCAAAATTGATTTTAGTTGAATGTGATTTTAAGGTAAAATGATCTTGAATTGAACAGAAATTTGAGTGTAAAATTCTCGTGCAGAAGCAAAATCAACAAATCTTAACTTCAAGTTAGAATCAACTCCATAGGCAAAATCTTGTTAAAAAAAAACTATAGGAAAAATCAATTTTACTCGAGAACTTCCAAGCATATAAAAATAAATTTTAAGTCTTCAGAATCACTTTCGGATCTCCTAAACGTGATTCCTAACATCTATTAGGCCACAATAGGATCATCTGATGGAAATTTGGGTTTTCATCATCCAGGGTCTTTCTTGCACCCTTCACTTGCATCACCACCTCCTAGTCCAAGCGCCAAGTCATTATCGCCACCATATAAGGCCGTTCCAACACCATCAACTGCTGAAATAAACTTTCCTCCACTCATGCAGCCAATTCCACCTCAAAGGAAAGAACCTATTGTCAGGCCTCCTATATCCACACCAATTGCTCAAGGTATATTACTGAAAAGTTTGTTTTATTGGTGGAACGTTCATATTGATAATGATCGAGATTCTTATCTTGTAATGCTTCTTGAACAGCTCCTATTGCAATACCTCCTGCAAATTTGCCTAAAACTTCACCTATAAGCCAACCAATTGATCATGGAAGTTTGCCTCCTAATGTTGATAAGAGGAATGAAAGCAACAGTCACAGCCTAGAGCCAGTTTCACCAGGTATGTGATTAAAATGAGTGAAGAGTCATTTTGGTCCTTAAATGTGAAACGTTGTCTCAACTTACATCAAAATTGTAATTCAACTAGGTTATTCCATTAGGCCAAGTTGGGATTTCTAGAATTGAAAAATGATTTTCTGAATATTATTTTAAAGTTGTAAATAGAGTACAGATGCTAATATGCTTAAATATAGACTATTGTATACCAAACAGACCTGTTTAATGGACGAGTAAAATTATTTACGATAGTATCATCTGACACAAAAAGTTGGATTTTCATCATCCAGGATCTTTCTTGCAACCTCCAGTTGCATTACAACCTCCTACATCAGCTCCACCTCCTCAGAAGACTAAAGGAAGTGAATCATCCATATCACCTAGTCCTAGTCAAAGCACCAAACCTTTATCGCCACCGGATAAAGCTGTTCCAGCCCCATCAACTGCTGAAAGGATTTTTCCACCACCTATGCGACCAATTCCACCTCAAAGGAAAGCTCCAGGTACATGATTGGACAGTTTCTTTTATTGAGGGAACCTTCATAGTTCATATTGATATTGACCAAGATTCTTGTCTTCTATTGCTTCTTGAACAGCTCCTGTTGCAACGCCTCCTGGAAATTTGCCTAAAACTTCACCAGGTATGTGATTAAAGTTTGTCATGTAATGATAATTGAGGAAAGAATTTGGTTCTTAAATGTGGTGGTGTCACAATAGTCTCTGAATGTATCAAAATTACAAAAGATACTTAAATACATCATTCGTTAGTCAGTTTGGTCCTCAAACATTTCTTTTATTGTTAGTTTGGTCCTTGAATGTGTCTTATATTAGCCCGGTTCACTCAAAAGTAATGGATGGCAGATAAGCTAGCTAGTTGATAGTGGATAAACTAGCTGATAGTCGATAATAGCGGATTAGCTAGCTGATAGAATTTGAGGTGTTTAGTAAAATCAGCTGTTCATCTATCTCAGAAATAAAAAATGGAAAAAAGATATTTTAAATTCATATTTAAATGTTTTCAATTAAGATATTGATGATAAAAATGAGAGAAAATATGATACACTATAAGCTCAAATACTACTTGAAGTGGCATCTCAAACCACACAATAAGCTTTTGAAAAAACGCTTTTAAGTTCGTGAGAGAAAACACACCAAACATATCTACTTTGATCATACGAGCTTATGTGCTACAAGTTATCTACTATTAGCTAGAGCTTTGGCCTTGCCAAACACATGTAGTCAATTTGGTCCACTTATGTATGTTTTTGTAATTCAGAAACATTCAGAGATTATGGTGATAGCCTCTCTCACATTTAGGGATTAAAATGACGATTTGTATGTTTACTCATTTATAATTCATACAGAATCGTTTTCCATTTCATCATCTCCACCTTCCAGTTGTTATTAACCCAAAAATATGCTCTTCTATTGAAATATTGGAACAGCCCCAGTTGCAACACCTTCTACCAATGAGCCTAAAATTTCACCAATAAGCCATTCAACTAATAATGGAAGTTTGCCTCCTCCGCAGCCAATTTCACCAGGCATGTGATGAAATTTTAATACTTGTCTTCTGAAATTTCATTTTCTCTTCTCCAACTTCCAATTGTTATTGACAAAAAAAATTTACTATATTTTAATGCACGTTAAACACAGCTCCTGTGTTCAATATACCGAAACATTTGCCGGTGAATCAGTCAACTGAACCTAGAAGTTTGCCTCCAACTGTCCATAGAAGGAATTCCAGTATCAGTCACACATTGGAACCAGTTTCACAAGGTAATTCTAATTGATGGTTATAACTTTTTTCTTTTTGGTCCTAATTTCTTGTTGATAATATTGACCGTAAATATGCATTTTACGTCATTTTGAACAGCTCCAGTTGCTGATCCTCCGGCTAATTTTCCAAAAATTTCGCCAGTCAGTCAACCCTCTCAAAATGGAAGTTTTCCACCTAATGTTCATAATACAACAACTGTACATAAGGGACACACTCACACTCCAGAACCAGTAATGCCACGTATGTTGTATAATCTTGTCTAGTCATCTCTAAAATTCAGCTATATGGTTCTAAAATTCCTACTTTTCATTAAAGCAGATAAGCTATTTCATGCCAGTCATGGAAAAAGCAAAATAACCAACCATTAGGCCAACCGATTTCTCCAAAAATAACTCCATCCATTTCATTTAGTTGATCTTATTACTTATTTATGGCCTTAATCCTCCAGTTCCCAAGGAAAGGGACCTTGGTCATCTGGAGTTCAGTCGGGATTCATGACGTAAAACATGGCCAATGACTGTTCCAGTCAGGGTTCGAACTTAGGTATTTCCGACCGATTCAACCTTCACTGAAGCTCATGAACCACTTGAACCCAACACTTAGTTTAATGAAAGAAGGGAGAATGATACAATATCTAATTTTGTCAGTCTTTTTATGTGCATTTGTCTCATTGTTGTCTCTTTTATTGTACTCTTGCAGCACCAATAAGTACATTTCCAGTAGATCCACCATTGATCCACCCAGTCATACCAGCAGCACCTCCAAATGAAGTACCAGGTGCAAATTTAAGAATTGATTTTATTCGTGTATCGCTTTTTATGAAATATTTAACAGCTACTTTTTGTTACATCATTTAGTTTCTTCATTTTCACATTTATAATTCCCACATTTCTGTCTCACTGCACTGAAAATGATGGAGATTTAAGACACAATCTTATGAATGGTTGGATACTTTGTTACTGATTTGAAACTTTGAATTACTATTGCTGTTGATAATCAAGAAAGACATGTAATTGTATTGTATCTCTCTCATTTCAATATCACCTGATAATGTGAAAGTGAGTTGATAAATTAAGATTAGATATCTTAATTGTTGATTTGAGATTAAAAACGACAACCATGAGTAAAATTAATGTTACCTTAATATGCCTAATTGTTGTTACTAAACATTCAGAAGAATATGTCTACTTATTTGAATTTAGTTACAACTATATCATCCAAACTTTTAAGATAGTGGCACTTTACAATGCCTATATCTTTTTATATTTTGAACTATCATTCTATAGTGTTCAAGATTTGCATATGGTAACTATAATTTCATTTACGTTGTTAATGCTATTGGGAAATCATTCCTTAATTCCTAATCATGTGCTGCAGCGCCTGTCATCTCTCCCTCATTAACACCTTCCAGAAGCTTCAATGGGAAAAACAGTGGAGAACCTGTTGCTGCGCCTTTATACAAAACACCAAAGTCACCACCAGCTATAGTTCATTCCCCTGCTCAAGGTATACATATGGTAACATGAAACAACTTTTGATGAGATGCATATTCTTAACCAGAATGAGGACCAATATGGTTTTGTATCTCTAACAAAATAGATGGATGGGATTGAACTCAGGAGCACATAGTCATGGTCTAAAAATTGCTGAATACCGATTCTTATAAAAGCTTACAAAATAGACATCATGCTTGAATTCTTTTGAAAGTTTAGTGTTAACATGGTTAAAATGAACATATTCACAACTATTATTTTTTATCATGTTCAATAGATGAATGTCCAAATTAGTCAATGTGTTGATTTGTTTATGTTATATCTGTTGTAGCTCCTTCTGCAACTAATGCAAGGCCATTTCATCACGCTCCTGAGCCACTGACTTCACCTCCTAAATCTCCTTTCAATAAAGAAGATCATTCTCCTGCGACTTCACCTTCTACCACATTTCATAAGCATCAGCATACACGGAACACGATAACCAGCCCAGCTCCTGCATCATCATATTTTGTTTCTCCTCCAACTTCCAAACACCAAGGTTTGGCTCTTAGCTCGTCCAATTGAATTCTGTCACAAGTTAAGTTTTTTTTAACTGCAATTGAATGTATACATATTAATTTTTGTTTGGTTATTTAATATAGATAAACCAATTCCGCCTTCGTTTCTTCCTACTAGTAGACGCAAGCATAATGCTCCAGCACCAATGAACAGAGGTGCCTTGGAAACTTTTAAGATCGATGTTTCTTCTATAATAGTGATAAGTAAATGAAGGGTTTAATTACTGAGGATTATCTTTGTTGTAGGTTCTGCAGATTCTCCGTTTACCTTCCCTATTCAATCACCAGTAAGCCAGGTTTCACCTGCTCCTTCTCCATCATTCAAGACTTTCCCTCACTCAACAAAAAGTAAGAAAGGTTACTATTCCATATTTAAAATAAACTTGTATTTTTGTCATCATCTACTTATCTGTTTGCATCTACTCATTGTGTTTGTTGCAAATTCCATTTCATCCTCCTAAAGTATCTCCTACGCGGTCTTTCTCAAAGAGCCCTAAGAAGCCAATATTGCCTCGAGTTCAAGCACTGCCACCTCCACCTCCTAATGAAGGTTAGCACATTTGAATATTCTTTTTGAGAAATAATTGATACAAACTTTTTCTTAACAGTACAGTATATATAAGAGAAGGACTGTGGATCAAGAAGTTCTCTCACACGAGATCGCAAACTCAAATTGAATATGTAATGTTGGATTTTTTTGACTTTATGATTCATCATACTGAAGTATATACTTTCATTCTTTAGATTGTTTATCATTTGTTTGCTCGGAGCCTTATACGAATTCTCCACCCGGGGTGCCCTGCATGTGTATCTGGCCCATGAGAGTTGGTCTTCGCCTCAATGTTCCACTGTACACCTTCTTCCCTTTGGTTTCGGAGCTTGCTTCTGAAATAGCCAGCGGTGTTTTCATGAAACAAAGCCAAGTTCGTATTATGGGAGCCAATGCAGCAACTGATCAGCCAGATAAAACTGATGCCCTTATTGATTTGGTACCATTTGGGGAACAATTTGACAACACTACCGCCTTTTTAACTTCCGATAGATTTTGGCACAAAAAAGTTGTTATAAAAGATTCTTACTTTGGTGATTATGAAGTGTTGTATATAAGCTATCCAGGTATATATATGTTAATTCTCAACTTCTTTGTACTCTCTTCATGACTTTTTCAGATAAAAAGTGTATAGGGTCCTCTACATATGCAGGTTTGCCACCATCTCCTCCATTACCACCATCAAGCGTTAACATGATAGACGGTGGCCCATATACAAATAATGGCAACAATGGTAGAACAATAAAGCCTCTTGGAGTTGACATACAGAAGAGGCAGCATAGAAGTGGACTTAGCAAGGGCATTATTGCTATTATTGCTCTTTCATCTTTTCTAGCAATTGTTTTATGCTCCGCCGCTGTTTTTGCATTAATTAAGTTCAGAGATCATGTGCCTGAGTCTCAACCAACATCAACCCCACGAGTTTTTCCGCCGTCTCTTACCAAAACAGGTAACTCAAGGGGTAATGTCTTATAATCTGTTGTGACAATTTAATTTGTTTATCATTTATCGCCTTTTTTTTTTATTAAGAACCAAATATGTTATTCACAGGTACTGCTGGGCCATCAAATGGAGGTGCAGTTACTTCAGCTTCAACGTCATTTCGATCTAGCATTGCTGCTTACGCAGGATCTGCTAAGACTTTCAGCATGAATGAAATAGAGAAAGCAACTGATAATTTTCACCCTTCTAGAATACTTGGAGAAGGAGGTTTTGGTCTTGTTTATAGCGGTAACCTTGAAGATGGGTCAAAAGTAGCCTTCAAAGTTCTAAAGAGGGAGGATCATCATGGTGATCGTGAGTTCTTATCTGAAGTTGAGATGCTTAGCCGCCTTCACCATAGAAATTTGGTGAAGTTGATCGGTATATGTACAGAACTCAGCTTCCGATGTCTAGTTTATGAACTCATTCCAAATGGCAGTGTGGAATCCCATTTACATGGTACTTAAATTTTCTTGCTTCAGACTCATGTGCCGTGTCAATTGTTTAGTTCTTCAATATAATCAGCGTGATTTAATTCATATCCATTGTAAGTGTAAAGATATTTTACACTGTCAATCAATCATAATTGTCAGTGTTAAAAAAGTTTGTTTTAATCATAATCACTTCTAAAGTCACACATATTATTGATTGTGATTTGTTGACAGTGTAAGAAAGTGTATCAAAATTAAATTATTTTCTTCTATTTGGTCTGCTGGTAGGAGTTGACAGGGAAAAAAGTCCACTTGATTGGAGTGCTCGAATAAAGATAGCACTTGGTGCTGCTCGTGGTCTCGCTTATCTGCATGAAGATTCAAGTCCACATGTCATACATAGGGACTTCAAATCTAGCAATATCTTATTGGAAAATGATTTTACACCGAAAGTATCTGACTTTGGATTGGCTCGAACGGCAGCTGATGAGGATAACAGACACATATCTACCCGTGTCATGGGAACTTTCGGGTACACAGTTTTCTTGCCTGAAATATCTGTCATTTTTGCAAACGAATTTTGTTTCAATTTATTTGTAGTTTCCAAAGTTCAATGCAAGATTAACTATTGTTTTATCAATCATACTCTTATCTTTTATTGCAATGAGATAAATAGGTGGGATAAGATAAAAGATGGTTACGGATATTATAGGAAAAAGACACGTAAATCAATCACACATAATAAATTTTGTTGATTTTCTTAGTATATGTAAATAAGCTTAGAACGATAACTAAAGATGATTGGAGGTAGTATTAGAATTTTATTATATTACCCCTTTTACTGACATGATATTTTCTTTCATGTTTGAAAAATTAATTCAGTTATGTGGCTCCTGAGTACGCAATGACCGGGCATCTTCTCGTGAAGAGTGACGTATACAGCTATGGTGTTGTCCTTCTTGAGCTTTTGACAGGAAGAAAACCAGTGGACTTTTCACAACCGCCTGGTCAAGAGAATCTTGTTGCATGGGCTCGTCCACTCCTAACAAGCAGAGAAGGACTCGAAGTGATAATCGATCCATCTCTAGGAAGTAATGTGCCTTTTGATAGTGTAGCTAAAGTTGCAGCCATTGCTTCAATGTGCGTACAACCAGAGGTTTCTGATCGTCCTTTCATGGGCGAGGTTGTTCAGGCTTTGAAACTCGTGTGTAATGAATGTGATGAAGCAAAAGAAGCCGGTTCAACAAGTTCCAACAAGGATGGTTCATCTTCTGATTTCTATACTGTTACTGAACAACTACCAGACAATTTCCAAAGCCATTTTGCAGCCGCTAACTACGATTTCGGAGTTGATATCGAAAATGGGTTGTCCACATCAGAAATATTTAGCTCATCGGCAAGATTTGAAAGGCAAGTATCTGGATCATTTAGAAGACATTCGTATTCAGGTCCTCTAAGAACCGGAAGAAGCAAACGGTTATGGCATATAATTCGAAAGCTTTCCGGCGGTAGTGTCAGTGAACATGGAGATTCGTTAAGGTAACAACCAAGTCCCGAGTCAGCCATCGAATTTTCTCTGTGCTTATTGCTCGCTCTCAATTTGTTCATCTGAGAGTTCACAAGTCATAACTGTGATAGAGGCATTTGAAGTTTGATAAAAGAATAGAAGCAAGATGTAAATATAGTATGACATTTTTATTTTTTTTTGCTAACCTGCAAAATTATATCTGATTAGTACTAACTTTGTGAAGAGAAGGAGAAGCAATGTGAATTAATCTATTAATCTAGCTTTGAAATTAGAATATAACTGAAAAATTGTCCTTTGCTAGGACCTTTAATGGAACTAGTAGAGAGAGTTGTGTAATCTTCAAATCATCAATACACATACTTGTATTTAGAGGAGGAGGGAATGGAATATGGTTAATTAGTTAATGTCTAGAACTTTATGTAAATTGAATACATTTTAACTTCTCATGCTGCACATTTTGTAAATAATTTTTTGCTTATAATTGTGTAAGAACTATGTAACCTAGTAGCCTGGAAACAGAAAGTTTACTGCCATCCAAAGAAAATGAAGATATTGATTGCAATATTCATCCACTTGGTGAAAAATTCTTCTACCAAGGAAATGAAATGAATTAATATTTATTCGGATTTATTCATTAAATACAAAATTAGAAAATAAAAGCAAATATAAATAAAAGGAAATGACCTAAATTAATATTTATTCGAATTTATTCGTTAAATACAAAATTAGAAAATAAAAGCAAATATAAATAAAAGGAAATGAACTAAATTAATGTTTATTCGGATTTATTCATTAAATGCAAAATTAGAAAATAAAAGCAAATATAAATAAAAAGAAATGAACAAAATTAATACATATAACAACATCTCATTTTATTAATAGAATTCATGCGATAATTGATACATTTATTCGAATTCACTAAATAATCTACTTATTTTCATTTTACCCTCTTGGGGTAAAATAGTGAGCAGCCTTCTTGTTGAAAATACATCATCAACCCTTGAACTAAATTTAAATCTGCTTCTTTTTATACCCCAAGAAGATTCTTTTTACCTACGCTAAAAAGTTTTTTGGGTAAAAAGAAGCAAATTTAAAATTACCCCAATGGTTGATCACTTCCCTAAGTCGGTTACTCACTATTTTTCCCCGAAGAAGTCTGATCACTTTTGCCCCCAAAAGACTATTGAATGAAAAAAAGAAAGAAGAGAAATAGAGGGAGAGAGTGAGGAGGGAGAGAAATGATATGGTGTGAGGAAATAGGGAAGTATGGAGGGGTATTTATAGGTGGGAATGGTAGTATATGTTATAACTACCATAAATGTGGTCAAAAAAACGTGTGAATTTGGTAAAAAAAAACGTGTAGATTTAATGTTGAAAAACTGACCACCGTCCAAAAAAACGTTTGTTCATGAGCTCGGACCACCGGTCAACGTGCGTGAGTTAACTCGCACACAGGCCAATGGTGTGTGACTTAAGTCACGCAGAGCTTATAAGGTGTGTGAGTTAAGTCACGCAGTGTGACTTAACTCACGCAAGGATATAACTGTAAATCATACTGGGCGCGAGCAAAATGTGCAAGGAGAAGAGCAGGATTCCAAAAGTAATGGCCAAAAAAATACAAGGTCATTTCAAAACTAATAGCAATGTGTTAATTTTTGGGCAGAATAGAACGGTATCTTAATAAAATTATTAGAAAATTTCTAGTCACACCCCACAAAAGTCTAGTTACACATCAAAATGACCAAAATATCTTTTAAATAAAATAAAATTTCAATTACATCCAAAGAAGTCATCCAAAAACTCATTACTTCATAAAAAAAATTACAGAAATTCATCAAAAAATTATCTTCTACTTTTCTCTTATCAATCAACCTAAACATAAACTCCAAGAATATAAAATCCCCGAATAAAAAACTCAAATCTTCATCATCTTTCACCAATTACGTGATCTTGAAAAATCAAAATTTGCATAATTAGTAAACTGCCTAATTGGAATTCCATGACCACCAATAAATTTTTGTTATCGAACCTGAGTTAACTGACTAAACCATAATATAATTAATCATCGACAAACATATTAACCAATATTGATAACATATTAAGAAAAAAATGGCTCACAGCTTAAAGTGTAACATGTAATACCCTTGAACCCCACTTAAAATATTAAATCATAAATACAACATTTATTCATATAAGTTCAAGGTGTTGCTACTTCATTAATCCAAAACATGTCTAGATCATCATGTATATAAACAGTCGCAGCGGAAATAACATCTCAAAACAACATAAAATCATAATCTCAAAATCTCATATACATCATCAATGTGAACTCAATGGTTCCTTAAACATAAATCTGAAACATATATAAAATCCCCGAACATCCTAATCAGAGCCTACTATACACGACTCCAAAATCAAAGCATAAAAAGGCGAGTAGGCCCCAAGCTGTCCTCGGATACTCACACCAACTAAGCGTCCTCAACCTGCACGTATACACCATAAGGATTTAGGCAACCAAAAAGCCACTAGAGGGTAAGATATATGTTCAACATAAAGAAGATATGAACTCATGCATAGTATTTAGGATCACACATCATATAAATACACATATTCATTTCCTAGCAATATTATAATCACATGTAATCTCATTCAATCAATCCATTAAATAAATACAACGACTCTCAAATCATCACCACAAGGATATAGCAAGTATTCACATCGTCGCTTTATCACCAAGTCGAATATATAGCATTCACAATTCATCACCATCGTCACAATCACCACACTGACACACATAATCATGTACACATCTTTCACATAGATTCAAATAGTCAAGTATACGACTTCCACATAGACTCGTATGCATGCAATGCTCTATACAACTTTATATGCATGTGTTACCATTTTTGGATGTTGGAGTTATATTATTGATTGACCCCACATCATCAAGATTATTGGATAATTCGAAATTATGTTGTCAAATTATTCTCACATCATCGCGATTCACATCATCAAGACTATGAATGCATGAATATTTCACCGTGACTCGACAATACACAACATTCAAATGACTCAATCAATTACACACCAACATCTTCTTTATAGCATCATCATCACCATGACCATATCGCCGTGTTTACCACATCAACGTAATCATGTTATCTTAAGTATATAACCAATTACGAGCAACATGTCATAGTTCATCAATTCACTAAGTTCGTCTATTTTTAATATTCACATAAGCCAAGTTTCATGTTCACATACATCCTCATCATTCATACATGTTATCCATATATTTAGCATCACACTAGTTCAAATATCACAACATTATTTCATTTGGAAAAACTCTATTTCATTCTAACTCATGTTCAAGTTTCACAACTCATTCCATCTCGTCTCTAAAATCACATAAACAATTCAATCCTAAGCAAGCTTTGATTACCTATCATTCATTTATCAAAACAACACATAATCAAACATAGTTTTTGACATAACAATATGATTTCACCACTTTTCACATACTCAATGTCATAGCAAGAAGATAGAACATGAATTTAACATCATTCATTATCAACTTCATGAATTTCATTCAACTAAGCTTAAAACTCAAAAACATCAACTTATCATAATCAATAATGGATTCTCATACAACAACAACAACAACATGTTTTCACAATTTTTCACATACTCAAAATAACTACAATAATTGGAGCATGAAATTAAACTTCATCCACCAACAAATTTATGAAAGTATAAGAAAATAATCTTCTCTCTTACCTCTTAATCCAATAAGTTAGCATCCTACTAATTTTAATAATCGTTTTCCCTTTTGTTCTTCAAGATTTCTCCTTCTTTCTCCTTAGGTCCCTTTTTCTTCTCTCTTGTCTATATTCTCTCTCTTTGCCTCTTTCTACAAAACATATCTAAAATGAATTGAGTTTGATTCACTTAACTGTTGTTGGACTTAATCACTATTCTCCCTCATAAAAATAACACTACACATTTACTTCATTAAACCTCTCTTTTACTTATACAATTCTATCATCTTAATTCTTCAAAGTTTATACTAACTTTCCTAAATTACCTTCCACTCCTAAATTAATAAAAGGGTCATGCTAACTGGTGCCCCCGGGGCACTGGCACCAATTAAGCATACAAAAAAAGGAATTTATTACCATAAAAGGAAACTTTGTTGACTTATTTATGGATTAATTACACAGTTTTCAATGCAATAATTACTATATAATTTCCCTTTTTAGTATCCTTAACCAGTGCCTCGGGGGCACCGGTTAGCATTTCCCTTAATAAAATATTCTTCACTCTCAAATTACCAAAATACCCAACAATTCAAACACATCAAATAAACAAACAAGTAATTAAAATAATAATAAACTAAAAGTAGATTGCTACTATAGTATTTAGGGATGTATGTTTATTTTATTATGGACTAGGCAAGAAGTAAGATAAAATTCATGTTTTTACTTTACATAGTGTATGAGATACAATATACATGCATGCGACTGGTTTTCATTGGTGTCTCCAACGCCCTCCATTCAGGCCACCTATACCAGGTCCCCAACCACGCCAACGCCCCCAATCTCCCCAACTTCTCCAGCCTCCACCACTTCGTCCACTTTCGTCGTCTCTTTCACTTTGGTTGTCTCTTCCATGACCATTTTGTTCACCTTTTTCTTGGGTACTTCCACGGTGTCCATCTTCTTTGTCTCCTTTCCAGAATCCCCAACCATCTATCCTAATTTTCGATTTAGATTCTTTTGTTACACCAACTGTAAATCAACAAATAATTTTTTATTAAGTACAATTAAAGAAGAAAGTAATTAAGTGAACTATTTATGTATACATACATTCATTCTCATCATTAGCTGACTTAATTTCAGCAATAAAGATAAATATAAATGCACAATGAAAGAACATTAAAATAAATTGATTGGTTTTCATCTTTGATCAACTAAAGAGTATATTATAGTCAAATATTGGTACAACCAACATCTATTTATAACATTGAACTAAATATATAAAATAAGAATAAAAAGAACATGATTAGATAATACATATTCTACAATAAAAAATAATAATATATATCATTTAGCTCATTGTAAAGATAATATTTTATCAACACATATTGAGCCATTGAATGGTTAAATTGGCACATATATATCAAATGAGGTAAGAAAGTTTTTAACGCAATGATAACCTATAAGTGATTAAGATGTTTGATAACTTTTTTATTCTTAAATATATTTATTGTTATTTATAGAATCATAATAGGCATTATCAATAAAGAACAATTTATTCTTCGTACTAAAGGTAAATACATCAAAAATACGCATCCTTGAAAATATTTGGAGAAAAATGGAGGTTGTGTGTGATAAAGAAGATTGAAAAGTTGAGAGTAAAATAATTTAACAAATATATAAATAGACATAAAATACATATTGTAACACAATGTTGCAAATCCATATGTATTAACAAGTATTGAGTTTTACAAACTAGTTTTCGTATTCGGAAAATTTGTTGATTTGATAATACAATAGAGAAAAAGAGAAAGCATTAAAGACACAATTCAACAACTAATCATAAAACTAATGTGTAAATAAAACTATTAAACATATGAATATTTCAAGTAAGAAATGAAAAAGAAAACGAGATTATTTGAACTGGTGATTATATATATTTTAATAAGGTTCTCTTTATTTTTTCTTACCTGAATACATTTACAGGTTATAAACTATAGGTTAAAGAATACATAATTAGAAAATAATGCATTGTATTAGTTTTTAAACCTCCGCCATTAATAGCTAATAATTAACAAGAAAACATGAATCAAATGCATACATGTTTGTACTGATCATTCATCTTCTCCATCGACTTACGTAAAACTTCAACTGTCGTCTGTGTTTCTTCACATACATATTTGACGTCCATTTCAATATCTTCTCTCAAACCAGGTTTCCAAATATCAGACTTGAAACCACACAGATATAGTAAAAAAAATGCAAAACAGAAAAGTTTACAAGATAACGATCCTTCAGAGCTTTTTTAAATAAAAGAAATTACTTACTACATGTTTTGGTATCCCGCAATAAGGATCTCGAGTTACAATAATACCAAAGTCTATGATTAGTACACATAAATTAATAACCTTGATTTTATTAACAATATAAACTTCCAGATTAGTAGGTTTGAAAACTAGGTGTTTACCTCTTACTGCATAACGTCTGTCAATTATTGCCTAAACATAAGATAATCAAACATAGCTTTTGACATAACAACATGATTTCATCATTTTTCACATACCCAATGTCATAACAAGAAGATAGAACATGAATTTAACATCATTCATCATCAACTTCATGAATTTCATTCAATTAAGCTTAAAACTCAAAAACACCAACTTATCGTAATCAAACACGGATTCTCATACAACAATAAGTTTTCACAACTTTTCACATACTCAAAATAACCACATTGGGCACGAAATTAAACTTAATTCACCAACAAATTCATAAAAGTATAATAAAACACATAATCCACAACCACTCAATTGTTCATAAGCTCTAAAAGGTGGAAATAACTTTCCCTCATACCTATTAATCCAATAAGCTACCCTCCTACAAGCATTAATAACCTTCTTTGCTTTTGTTCTTCAAGCTTTCACATTCTTTCTCCTTAGATTTCTTTTTCTTCTCTCATGTCTCTGTTATTTCTTTGCCTCTTTCTCAAGAACTTATCAAATGATTTTCTAACCCTAAATTGTGAAGACTATCACTCTTATATATCCACATGAGTTGGATTTGGTTCACTTAACTCTTATTGAGTTTAATCACTATTCTCCCTCATAAAAATAACACTACACATTTACTTCATTAAAACCCCTTTTACTTATACAATTTTATCCTCTTAATTTCTCAAAGTTTCTACTAACTTCCCTAAATCACTAAAATACCATTCACTCTCAGATTACAAAAATACCCAACATTTCAAACACATCAAATAAACAAATAAATAATTAATTAAATTCACATCATTGAAAGGTGAAATCAGGAATGTAGAAATCATCTTACTGTAAATGTAAATGTCAAACATGGAACACTGTTTCCTCCTTTCCTTGTAAAGGTTAATTGATCTAACTTTGAGATTACATGAGGTAAAAATTGCCAAGGACGCACATAAATTGCCAAGGAATAAACAAAACACAACAATAAAAAATATACGAAAGTGGAACAAAACAATATTAGCAATATCACAATTCTTTTATTTGAATAAAAAATATTACATTTGATTGATACTTAATTTATTACATAAAGACAGAACCTAAACTCTAGTGAACTAAATATCTAAGAGCCTTGAAAACCTGAATTTAAATTGATTGAATTAAAATAAAACCTAGATTTGATTATACTGCTGCTCCCCACTTGTGCCCATCTCAACATTCGTCTCAACTTGGCCTTGGCCTCGACCTCGAAGAGCATTCACCCAATTAGTGATTGAGGTGTTTAGATGACCATGTCTTTCGAATCCATTGTCTCTCACTGTTGGGAGTAAATTGCAAATATTTTTTTCCAATAGTTATTCTAGTTTTACAACAAATTAACAAAATAGTTCTGATCAATCCCTTGACTCATAACACTTTTATAAGGCTACAACATCCTAATCTTTTAGGTGAGTCTGTAACAATTGAAGATTTTAAATGAACTTTGATTTCTACATCATAACCTAACAACCATCTATCCCTAAACTGACCCGTTAGACTATCTTTAAGAAGATAAGAGAAGATTGTTACACACTCTTTAAAACCACTTCATTCCTAGTTATGAACACTTCTAATATTACTCTGATAAATAATAATACCAAACAAACTATTATTTCACTTTGTTTTTAAGATATATTTTTGACACACTTAAACAAACATTAATGAATAAAATGTTCTCTTACATCAAAGATAAACATTGTATTACAAACAACGCCGTTCTCTTAATATTTGGTGAATTATGATTGAGAGCATACATTTGATTTAGCAGTGGCTTTTTCCATTTTTGCGAAGGATTTTCTCATTTAGGTAAAAGTTAGGTATTGAAGCTTCTCATTTTGCAATGAAAGAAAACACGTTTTTGCAATTTTTTTTAAATTGTCCCAAACACATATTTACTACACACTTAGGTGAAAATATTGGTGGATAAATTATTCTCTTAATATTGTTAACATAAAAACATCGAAGATAAACATCGTATTTATAACTCTTTAAAAACTCGTATTATAATCAACTCTGTTCTCTCAGTATTTAACAAAATATGATGTAGCATTCATTTGGTTCAACGGTGGTGGCTTTTACCATTTCCACAACAGATATTCTCATTTCAATAGAAGGTAGGTATTGAAGCTTCTCATTTCGCGCTAAAAAAATGCACACTTTTGCAGAAATTTATTAAGAAAAGCTTCCAAACACATGTTTTCTATACACTTAGCAAATATCAGTGGATACATTATTCTCTCAATATTATTATCATAAAAGCATCAAAGTAAACATCATATACGATCAACGTTGTTCTTTCGGTATTTATTGAAATACGAATTACCTTACCTTCGGTTTAACAGTGGCTTTTACAATTCCGGTGCGGATTTTCTGCTTTTGGTAAAAGCTAGATATTGAAACTTCTCATTTCATAGTAAAAGAACACACGCTTTCACATAAATTAATCAAGAAAAGTGGTTCCAAACACACACTTAATGTAACTTGTATTTAGCGAAATATGATTGAGAGCATACATTTGATTTAGCGGCAGCTTTTTACTATCTCCACCACAAATTTCGCTAAATCAAATACATTCGAAATATCAAAGCTTTTCATTTCGAAGAAATTTGATCAAGAAAACCTGTTTCAAATACACTTTCATCAATGTGGTAATTTTTTATTTTACACCCACACTTAATGCAAATATTGGTGGATAAATTATTCTCTCAATATTGTTGTTATTTGCAATCTACTATGTTCTCTCGATATTCATTGAAATACAACTAAGAGTTTAACAGTGACTTTCACAATTTCCGTCGCGGATTTTCTCATTTCGGTAGAAACAAATATTGAAGCTTCTCATTTCGCGGTAAAAAACCACCTACTTTCGCGGAAATTTGATCAAGAAAAACGGCTCCAAACACATACACTCAACCTAAATCTTTTTTTTTTTTTCTTACACCAACACTTAATATAAATACTACTTCATAACACTTGCGAGAGCCAGTGTGAAATTTGAAGTGTTAAGAGAGAGAAAGAAAGAGAAGAGAGAGAAAGAGAGAGAAAGAGAGTAGCACAGAGAGAGTGAGAGAAATGGAGACACCACCATCAACCGGCGCCGGGAAGAAGAAGGAGACAAGAGGACGCAAACCTAAACCTAAGGAAGACAAGAGAGAAGAACCATCACAAGTGAAGACACCGAAAGAATCGAAGAAGGAAAAGCAACAGCAACAGCTTCATCAGCAGCAGCAACAACAAGCTTCTGTTGATGAGAAGTACACTCAATGGAAATCTCTTGTTCCTGTTCTTTATGATTGGCTCGCTAATCATAACCTCGTTTGGGGTTCTCTCTCTTGCCGGTTAGGGTTTTTGTTTTTTTGTTAAATTTTTGGTTTTATTTGATGGAATAATGTCGTGATTTTGAAATAATGTTGTGTTTTTTTAGGGTTTTTGTTTGGAAAATTTGGGGTTTGATTTTGATTGAAGTTTGTTTTTCTCTGACTAGGGTTTTTGTTTGAAGTTATTTTGGTTTGATTTGATTGATTAATGTTGTAATGATGTTTGATGGGTTGGATTGAATTATGGTTTATGGTAGAATATTTTAGGGTTTGGTTGTTGTTGTAATGTTTTACTAGGGTTTTTGTTTTTGTGAAAATTTTAGGTTTGATGTGATGGAATAATGTTGTAATTGTGTTTGATGGGTTGGATTGGATTATGGTTATGATAATGTGATTTGATCCATGTAGTTGAGGTTTGGTTTTTGTTGTAATGATTTTTTTAGGGTTTTTTTTTTTTTTTGGTTTTGGTTGTGAAATTTTGGGTTTGATTTGATTGATTAATGTTGTGATATTGTTTTGTGATTTTTGATAGGTGGGGTCCTCAGCTTGAACAGGCTACTTACAAGAATCGTCAGAGGCTTTATCTTTCGGAGCAGGTGAAAAGATTTAATCTTTTTGTTGTAGTTGAAATGTGTTTTATTGTTAAAAGATTGAATTTTTTCATTGATTCTGTTTTTGTTGAAATGGATTTTAGTGTAAAAAGATTGATTTTGTTGTTGAAATGGGTTTTAGTGTGATTTGTGTTTGTTGATGTGGTTAATGGAATGAGAGGGAAAACCCATTTTGATTTTTTGGTTTTTGATTAGACTGATGGAAGTGTTCCGAATACTTTGGTGATTGCGAATTGTGAGGTTGTGAAGACTAGGGTTGCTGCTGCTGAGCACATTTCTCAGGTGATTTATTTATTGTTATGTTATTGTGATATTTCTTACCTTTTAGTAGTTTTAGTTTGTTGTTTAAAATCTATGAAGCATATTCACTGACACCCGACACAATGTTGACACATCGACGCCGGTAATAACGTGAGAAAATGGAATGATTTAATGTAACTTGACTAACCTCACGTGTTGGTGACGTGTGTTGGTGTATATCACGTGTTGGTGCCATGTTGGTGTATATCACGTGTTCGTGTAGCTCATGTGTTGGTGTTGGACACCAACACATGTCGTACACGGGACACACCTTCATTCTGGAGGCTTGGGGTCTACATAGTTCGGAATTCAATTAAGGAGCTAATTTGTTTATTTATTTTTCAGTTTAATGAAGAGGCTCGCTCTCCATTTGTGAAGAAGTACAAGACTATAATACATCCGGGCGAGGTATAAATTTCACCTTGACATTCTGAAAATTGGATGCATCTGATGTTTATTCAAAGATAGATGAATAATAACCATTGTTGTCGACGGCGGAGGTGCAAAAACCTGCGATTATTCAAAGATGAATGAATAATAACCAGTCATGTCGATGGCGGATATCCAAAAGCCCGCGATATTGACATGTGGCGCCGCCATATCCGAGCATGGTGCCATGGCGTCGCCATCCTTTACAAAATTGACAGGCAAAAATGCGCTACCACGTCCGATATTTGGCAACACTGATAACATCTTGTTATTTGATCTGCCTTGGATTCGCTTTCGAGATTTCATCGAGATTTTTGTTCATTGATATCTTGTCATTAGACTGTAATTAATGGTTTATACATTGGCGTGAATTGAATGTCATTATGCTTTTGATATGGGTAGTATTGTTTGCTGATCTGATCTTTATGCTTTGAGTTGCAGGTGAACAGAATTAGGGAATTGCCACAAAATTCTAAGATTGTGGCCACTCACACAGACAGCCCTGATGTAAGAACGTTACAGTTTTCCTTCCCATTGTTTTTATTCTTTAGAAATGGTTTGTTTCCTGGCTATTTTGTTCCTTATTTATGACTCTTTGAATATCAGGTTCTCATTTGGGATGTTGAGAGTCAGCCTAACCGTCATGCTGTCCTTGGAGCTACAAACTCTCGTCCAGATCTGGTACGTCTATTTCACTGTGCAGTGTGCACTAATAGTACATAATATTTTCAAACTAGGATAGTTCAATCCAATTTGTACATGAGATCAAAATCACAGAACGAAGCAGATGCATGTTCCTTTTGTTTGTGAGAAATATGTCTCTGTCTCCCTAAAAACTTGGATTTTGTGAATTGCGATTTGGTCAGATTACACTGCAGTTTTGTTAGATCGTTTAATCTATTAAACTTTTCTGTTTCACGAGGGTGTAAGCTCTATTGAACTGAACAATGGGGTAGCATTGGTGGGGCTAGAACAGGGTTGGGGGTTCAAAAACTTTGAAATTGGGATGGATATTATCAAATTGGTCCCTCCAATTTGAATTATGTGGACTTCATTATTTCCCCTGAATCATCCTGTTTTAAAAAAACTTATTTCAAGTTATTGCTTGTTCTATTTTTGTTATGTTATTTGTCATGGTTGATGCTTCTTGGTATATTCACTGAGCTTCTTTTGCAGATATTGACTGGACACCAAGATAATGCAGAGTTTGCTCTTGCAATGTGCCCAACTCAGCCCTATGTGCTTTCTGGAGGTTGGTAAACATGTTTTTTTTTATTCATTGTTCATTGTGTTGGTTACTCTGTATCTGAAATCCTTGTTCATTCATTGTGTTGGTTACTCTGTATCTGAAAAAACTGAGTTGCATTTCAGGAAAAGACAAAACAGTCGTGTTGTGGAGTATTGAAGACCATATAACATCTGCTGCTACAGACTCCAACAAGTCTGGTGGATCCATTACCAAAACTGCTGATAGCCCTACTGTCGGACCAAGAGGTATCTACTCTGGGCATGAGGATACTGTTGAAGACGTGGCTTTTTGCCCTTCTAGGTAATTTGCTTACCCTACTAAGTAGTTTAGTGTTCATGTGCTTTTTCCTTATTAAAGTGGCTATTCTCATTTTGTTGTTCACCTTATGAACTTCGGGTGAAATCTAGGTCACTCTCTCGTCGCTATTCTTTCTGTTCAGTCAACTCCATATTATCCTTTATCAATGAATTAGCTACTTCTTTTTCAAGTATGTCTTGAAAGGGGAGAGCTCAACAAAAAATATTCTATGTTTTCAAATTCTATTCAAGGAATCTAGACTATCTGCGCTGTAATAGCAGCATGGATTAATACTATATTTTATGGCTCAACCATATCTTCCTGACATAAATATTATCATCCTGAAGTGCGCAGGAGTTCTGTAGTGTTGGAGATGATTCTTGTCTCATATTATGGGATGCACGTGTTGGCTCTAGTCCTGTGGTTAAGGTATATGCTTTTTTCTTTAACCTTGTATTTCAATTTATTTTCCTTAGCAGCATAATGCTGCTATGCTTTGCTTCACTTCTGTGGTCTGATTTGGCACTATTAATAAATAAATTTGACTTGTGGTTGAGGGAGACCAGAAAACCAATAGGCTAAACCATTAAAAAATATTAAGATTTAATTATGCTATCATTGGACTTCATTTACTTGGGACATTTAGGCATGTTCTATTCATGTAGTAGGTAACACCGTATAGTGAGACATGACTTTAATTTTTACTGGTTTTATACATGTATGGATTTTAAGGCATGCTTTTTGGAAGGTATATGTTTTACACTTCAATAATGTATTTAAATTTATTTTGAAAGAAGTACAAATTTTGAAGCATGAAGCAAACACTTTTTTTTTTTTTTTTTAAGTTTATTCACCAACTCATTGGAATAGGAGTGTGCAACACTGATGTTTTATCAACTGGGAAAATGTTCATTTATCTTTTTAGATATTTACATACATATCCCCCTTTTTTTGATAGTGTAACATAGTAATGTGTCATTGTATTATAAATTTTTATTATTTTTCTCATCTGATGTGAATTTGGTGACAGGTTGAAAAAGCTCATGATGCTGATCTTCACTGTGTTGACTGGAATCCCCATGATGATAATCTGATTCTTACTGGGTATGTTCGCCGGTTTTATGTCTTATTTTCACCAATCCGTTGTTTAATTCAGTTTCAACTCGTGTGCTGATTCATATCATTTTGAGCAAGATGATGAAGTATCATGTTGGATCCACGTATGTTAGGAGGATAGGAGTGGAAATATTGAAAATACTTGCTGTAAAATAGCTGCAATATTACAGAATGGGAAACTTAGCATAAGGGGAGTGGGTGTGGGTGGGAATTGATTCTGGAATCAGAGGGAGTTTATTAGGGGGCATAGGAATTATCTTTCTGTTGTAACGATCCAAATTTTTTCTGCACTTTTTCCATTTTTGCATTTGTTGGTTTATTAGTTACAGTCTGATTGTTGGAGTTATCTCCCTCAATCCAGTTTGATTTCAATATTTGTTTAGTTCTATCATATCATGTCTGTGTTTGACTTGCCACATTATCAATTCAGGTCGGCAGATAATTCTGTTCGCATGTTTGATCGTCGCAATCTCACTTCTAATGGGGTTGGGTCTCCAATCCATAAATTTGAGGCTCATAAGGCTGCTGTCCTTTGTGTTCAGGTGATTTATTTAATCCATTCTTTTTGTCTTCTAATAATTTTCCACGTCTTCTGGCATTTTATATATATTATAATTATGTCACATCATATGCTAATAACAGTTTGTTTAATTCAGTGGTCTCCAGACAAATCATCTGTATTTGGAAGTTCAGCAGAAGATGGTCTCTTGAACATTTGGGATTATGAGAAGGTACAGTTTTAATTGGATAGTATTTTGCTGCTATCTTGCCACACCAATTATGTTTTATTGCAAGGTGTCAATGTCTTCTGCTTTTGTTGTGGTCAGGTTGGCAAGAAGATAGAGCGAGCTGGAAAAACAATAAATTCTCCTCCAGGGTTGTTTTTCCAACATGCTGGCCATAGGTATGAACCTACTGTCTCTATGGTAACCTTAATTATAATTAATTATACCAACTTGATTATTTAAAATTACTTTTTAGCCAAACCAATTAAATATAATTTTCTGATTATAACTTATTTATGTTCCTCATCTGATTTTGCTCGAGTTTTCTTACACCTGTTGGGTTTCTGTCTGTTTTTTAAGTTGTTTGATTCTCCACCTTTAACATATTCATCTGTAATTGTCCACCACATTTTGATACCGACTTCATATAAAAGGCCAATTAAAAATAATTTTCTGACTCTTAACCTGATGTTATTTATGTTCCTCATCTGTTGATGCTCTATAGTTTTCTTACACCTGTTGGATTTCTATCTCTTTTAAGTTGTTTGATTCTAATTTAACGTATTAATCTGTAATTCTCCACCACATTTTGATGTCAACTTCATATGAAGTTCTGAGCATCAATTACTAATTGTTAAAATGGTATTTTGTCTTTTCCATATCTGCATCTGTGATTTTTTCCGAACATAGTCTTCCTAGAAACTGTACATTTAATACCAATTGATGATTTCCAGTAGAACTTATCTCTTTAAGATAGCATCGACCTAGTGGTTTTCTTGAATAGCATTTTGTTTGCTTTTATTAGACTGTTTATCCTTGTGAATCGTTCATCTCATGTTATTAAGTCTCAAAATATTGGATTTGTTAGACTGATTTTCTTGTCTGTACTAAATGTATCTGTCAAAATATTTACTGCTTCTCCTCGCCTGACCTTGTTATTTCGTTTTAAATACGATCTTTTTTTATTTATATGCAGAGACAAAGTTGTTGACTTTCACTGGAATGCACATGATCCATGGACACTTGTTAGTGTGTCTGATGATTGTGAAAGTACTGGTGGAGGAGGAACATTGCAGGTATGTTAAATGATTTTCCATCCTCTAAGTATATTTAGTAATTATCCGACTTTTATACAATTCAAATCGCTATTGCCTGCTTGTTGAAACTGCACAAACATACATATGGGATTGCCAAATTTGTTTGGTGCAGTTTCAGGATAACGTCTTAAGGAAGTGTCGGAACATTTATCTTACATAAAGACATACCAAATCTTAATATCAAAATCTTACCCATTATACTCTAATAATCTTGGGTTAGGATCCTTTCCATTTCTCAAAAGAAACGGAGAGCTCGATTTAGAGAGAGCACAAATTTAGAAAAATATTTTAAAAATTTAATGATGGTGGAATCCACTGTATACTTTTTGTGTCTATCTCCAAATGGATAAGATCTCAACTCTTGAAAGACATGGTTTATATAATATTCCTTGTGCTTTTCATGGCCCCAAGCACTTTCTGATATTTCTAGTCATGTTACTTGGAGCACTCATAGTAGAGAGCAGCTTTACTGATTGAACTGAGGGAGAGTGGTAACTTGTATCATAGTAAATGCACTCCGTGTACTGAAACATCTGTTTTTTTTTTTTTTTAAATGTGAATAGTGCTCTAACGAAGTCATCCTAACATGCATATTAGAACTTGTTACAGCAGGTCGTAGGCATGACCAAACTGAATAGCTAAATACACCATTTGATTTTGAGTCTTGACACTTTTGAATACATTTTGATGCTCTTGAGCATAGTCTTTGGCTATTTTTTTATATGAAAAGGATCATTTTTCCCACAAGTTGATTACTGTTTTGAAAAAGTATGTTATCTTGAAATGAATAGACTCTGAAGTGTGTTCAATAACCTGTTTACATTTTCCATTATGAAAATATTTATTTTTTTGCCTGTTGTAACTAACTATTTTGGTTGATTCATTTAAATTCATTTTTGCAGATATGGCGCATGAGTGATTTGCTCTACAGACCAGAGGATGAGGTTTTGGCAGAGCTGGAGAAATTCAAATCTCATGTGGTGGCTTGTGCAGCAAAGACCGACAAATAATTTACTCCATTGACAATGAATTGTTGTAATTTTCAGTTTTATTTTAGTCAAACTTGTTCAATAGCCATTTTAGTGAACATAATGGCATGTTTGATAGCTACATGTAATTCTTAGCTCATGTGGATCCATTCTCACTGGACAGAACATGATGTAGGGTGGAGATTGGAGAATGCTTAGGCTCATTAAACCCAAGAAATGCTTTCTACCGTAAGCAAATGAGATTAACTTATTTTTTGTCTAAAGCAATGCAATTGTTTCTTAGGCTCTAGTTGCTAAGTTAAAATTGCGAGCTTTTAGCATATAGCCTATAGCGTATACTTTGTATGATGAAAGCAGAGCTGTTGCCAATTTGGCTGAGTTGGCAAGGAGTTGACTCACCTTAATGTTGTGGGTTCAACTCCTGCGGCCAGCGTGAGGACTTCTTAGGTGGGTCCAAACCCTGAAGAGCCTTTGGAGCTCAACTCACATAACTTTTTTGTATAAAAAAAATCGATGAGTCAATGGTGTTGAAATGGTCATATCAGTCAAACGATCAAAAGTGTCCAAGGACAAATATCAAATGACCATTGCTCAATGAAAAATCAATGGTATTGAAATGATTGTGATCATGGACTGTGTACAACAACAAACAAAAAAACCATGAAGTTTATCTAGAACATCAATGTAAATCCTCTAGAGGGAGAGTCATTAGATCTTAATACAAATTAAACGAGTTGTCGTTGTACACTTGCTTTGATATAGGAATATATTGTAAATCCCCTCGGAGAGTAACACCCGACTTTGTATCACTCAGATACAAACTTAACGTTGTAATTCATCTGGTATTGGCAAACCAACCTTTTTTTGAAGGTATGTCTGAAGAGATGGTTCAACACTCTAGTTTCTCAGCAAGAGTGAGGCCAGAAAGTGTTGAGGTAGTTGGTGCCTAGAGATGTAGTTTAAGAAGAGTACTCAGCTTGAAAAGGTAGGTAAATAATAAGTATGGAGAGACAATGTATCAATATTCACAATGCATGGAGAGGCAAAGTCAATAATAATAAAATCCTTCTTGTTGAGAAGGCAAATCACTCTGTTAGGGGTGGAGTGAACTAGCTATCAGCTGGACAATGAACAAGTAGAAACATGTTGCATGATTATCTCTTCCCTTATTTTCTTTATTTACTTTGAGCAATATATGGTTTAATTTCACCTTTTGTTTCAATGTTTTAAATGAAGTTAAATGATTTGATAAAGAGCTTAACTTCACGTTAAAATGAGTTTTAAATAAGAGTGTAACTCAACTAAATTCGCGTGAAACAAAAAATATTTTAAAATGTTCAACACAATTCAAACACCATTTCTTATGTTTCCCAACACATTCATAAACACCAGACAAGGTTATTTGTGTCGAAAAATTGACGGAACAAATTAAATTCCCCTCTTTGAAGAATATGAGTGAGTTGTGAAACCTTAGTTGTGTTTATGTATAAAAGAGGAGGTTTACGACGAGCTCTTGTATTAGGGTTTTTGAGAAGTTATTAGTTCGACATATCTTATTTTAGTTATCTTTGCTCCTAATAGTTCCCCTCTTATTTTGGTTGTATTCGTAGCCTTCTGTTTCGAAGTATTTCTTTTGGAATTCTGCTCATTCCCAAAGTAATTGTCCAAATTGCTCCTGCGTGCGTTAACTTGCGCTGCATGAGTTAAGTCAC
>Ga0315915_1001407_pt1 | contig 29017 bp, 17 predicted proteins | sample MpolbnodulesMG_FD_207738 | JGI IMG/M metagenome (GOLD analysis project Ga0315915, IMG submission 207738) | Medicago polymorpha root nodule microbial communities from Los Angeles, California, United States - branched nodules | ecosystem: Host-associated > Plants > Roots > Nodule | place: USA... | reverse complement strand
ACTATTGTTAGTGACAATTAATTGATACCTAGTTATGTAGTTATTTTGTTTTTTTTATGAAATCTGGTTGGTAGTTGAAATTGAGAATGACAACGGCCAATAATTTGTTGTGTGGAAAGTTTGGGCTATAATGATGCTACATGTTGTAAAGCAAGGGTTGAAAGCAAGTGTAATTGTAATCTAAGACCATAATATTTAAATACAAGTTGTACACTGTAAATTTAAGTTTGAAAGTTAAAATAATAAAAAAAAAACTACAATTGTCGAGAATACTTATGCACAATTAGCCGAACTTCTCTATTAAATATTGTAGTCTTATTACTTGAGTTGAATTGCTGCTATTCCAACAAATTTCAAAATAATTTAAAAGTTGCAATGAAATTACAATGGTAACATACAAAGGTTTATCTAGTTGGTAAAAAAATATGATTCATATTTTATAAGAATGTGGATTTAAAGTGTTATAATTTGTCGATAAACATATATACAATATGTATGCAAATGCTCTCTTTGAATTTCGATACTTGTCTTAACCTTTATGAGTCCATGAGAAGTAAATACTCCTTAAACATTCTTAAGATTTCCTTTATGAGCCCACCTCTAGACGTAAAAGACTGATTAGTATTATGAAGCTAGCTCACTTAACTTTCTTGTAGCCTAAATATTGTGTAGGTAACTTTTCACTAAACATGAATTGGGGCTCCTTCCTTAGGACTTATGAGAGATAAAATGTGTTGAAGCGGGTAGGGACCCATGAAAAAGGAAGTAGTTAAGGCAAATCAATTTGGTAACCTAACCAATTTGTCTATCATGCTACAAGCAATAGTCCAAATGACTCCCACTTTGAATTTTCAAACCCTACTATATAGCTCATATACCTGCCCGCTTTCATTAGATATAATTTCATATAAATTAATAACAATAATAACGGTAGTACTGTGCAAAAAGAAAAACGAGGGAAAGACAAGCTATAACTAACTTTTGTGTCAAGTATCCCATGTGGGTGTTTGCTATGGTTCAGTGAACTAAATCGTCTATGAAGTAAAGTCACAGTTTTCTTTCCAAGACATAACTGATGTGATGAGATAAGGTGGGAGTAAAACTACTATGGTAATCCATTGACAAAAAGTTCATTTCAATAGCCATAGAAAAATTTAGTTAACAATTGGATTCACTTGTTTAAGATTATATATTGATATCCATATTTGTGAAACTGTTTGAGAGAACTTTTAAACATAAGCATCTATATGGTAAACGTTAATGTTACAAGGGTTTAACTAAGTTGTTTATCCAAACAGGCTCATAATACTAATAGTTTTGTGTTGTCAAAAAAAAATTTGAAAGAAAAAATAAATAAATAGTTTATAGATTTTCCATGATATATATATCATAAATACATGTTTTCACACGATAAATAGTCGTGATCATTAATATAAGATCGGATGACAGAATACAAAACAATAAAACCAGTTTAATCTTATCTGAATTGTTAATTTCAGATCAGACGGTTGAAATTTAAACAAAGTTATTTTCTTATATAATGTTATTTAAAATGTTTATCGGACAAAACTGAATTATGAACTATATTCACATACTGTATGATCATTAATCATCACAGAAATGCTAGTATTACCCATTGATTAACCTAAACGTCAACTACTGTGTCAAAGCTATAGCAAATTAATGGTCCAAGGTTTGTGTGCTAATTATGTGTCTTAGCTGGACTGGAATTGACAGAGAAATAGGTATGAACATGGCTGAAACCAACTGATATCACGTGAAATATTAATGGTGAATTGATTTTTTAGGTAATTGACTTAAAATTGGAAAAAAGAAATAAAGAAAAAGGTAAAGGGACAGTACTGCTAGTAGTAGTTCCTTAACGCAGAGCTATACTTACCCCCGAACAAACTTATTGTACTTGTTTAAATACATCTACATTTTCCACCACACGTATATAGTCATAAATACTTGTAAATTTAAAAATATATCAAATTTAAATTTGAAAATGGATATACTATACTCCCTCAGTCATTAATTATAAACAAATTTGAGTTTTTAATTCCTTTCATTAATGAACCACATACATCATTAATTAAATGAACTTAAAAAATAAAGTTTACTTATAATTAGAAACGGATGGAGTACTTGATTTTTCATTATTTAAGGACATAAAATTACTGTAAGAGTTTGTACAAAAAAAAAAGAAACTACTGTATGAACAATCATTGTGTTAACGAGTTCCGACTATAAAAACACTTAGTGCGATTTTATTTATATTTTGGTCAAATTCTGAATTTTTAAGGTTTGTTCTTTTAAAAAGGGAGGACGTGTTAAGACAAAAAAAAATTGAATATATAGATAATATTATATATACATTCAATCAAATTATACCACGAAAATTAATAAATTTTATTTTTTTATTTTACCTATTTTTTACAATAAATACTTGAAGGTATTAATTACTTGATAAAAAAATAATAATACTTAATGGTATTTTTAAATAACATTTTTTTTAAGAAATCAAAATGAAATATATTAAACTAGTTGGTTATCCCCCAGTACAAGGTGTGCCAAAAGAGATAGCAAATAATTACAACAATGTTTCAACAATAATAACAACAGTTAGCCTATACCCAAATATGAAAAAGGTTCTGGCACCAATCATAAAACTTATAATGATAAATTACAAATTTAGCTTTATACCACGAATAGGAAAGAACCCTGATGTTCTCTAGAAGCTGAGAAGGTGTGTTTTCTTTGGCACAGAAAAGTCCGACATTCCTTTCCTTCCAAATAACCCACGAACTAGCAAACCAAACTAAATGCATAAAAGAACACCGTGACTTTGCAAGATTTGCTGAAGTACCAAACTGAATGAAGTGATCCACCATGGTTGAGGGATCTGCAGAGTGATCCACCGTAACATTGTATTGAACTTTGAAAATAACAACTACTTTCTTCACTCTATAACATTCTCCAACAAATTTCGCAGACACCATTATTATTGATATTATGAGATAAAAAATTGAGTTTTCAATATTAAATCAAAGAGGAACATTTTTATAAAAAAACATTAATGCATATGAAATTTCATAGTGTTTTTTCCAATTCCTTGAGGAAAGAGATTATAATAATCTGAAGTTTAGTCTGAATATGAATAAAGTCTGATCAAGAATTGTTCAATTCAAAAATCGAATTTAAATCCCCTCAAATAATTTGTCTTAAGATGAAGTTCATATCAATTAAACTCAATCGCTTGATTAAAGAGTCTTATTAAAGGGCAGAGAAAAGGTGATCTTATACGAGGAAGTAGAAGTAGAGGGCTTAGGAACAATATTTCGTTTGAAAAAATGACAGGTACAAAGTAGAGTATAAAATCAGACCGTATGACGATAGGAAAAGACAAATTTGAATATGGGGTGAGGAAAAGACAAAAACACCATAGAAGATAATGCAAATACATGAACGGTAGAAAATTTGAATGAAGGCAATTTTTTAGGTGAAAAATTTAAAAAACTTATAGCTAAAATTATAACATTTAGAACCACAATCAAACTTGGTGAGTTACAATCTTAGTAAAAGGATAATGACCACATATCCCCCGTTCAATCCGTACTTCAAACCATATCCGGGTCAATACCGTTTGTATGGTATGAATAATCATTGTGTTCCCTCTCAAACGTTTTCTTCTCTTAACAACCTCAAATTTCTACCTTCAACCTAAACAAGTAACATTACATTTTTATAAACATTTATTTATTTACTAATGCTCATGTTTCATGTTATAGTTTTTTTAAACTAAACTCAACATTAGTATGTTGTTTTCTTGGGGAAGAAGATTCAAACAGACTCTACGACATAACATAAGGCCGTTGTGTAGCCAATCACAACGCTCCACGTCATCGTCTTCTTCTCCTTCTCCGTTGAGCTCTTTTGATGGGTCCGGAAATGGTGGTGATGAAAGGGTTAGAGATTTTGAGTATTTTCTTAGAACAATAACTTCTGGGACTGTGGTTGTTGGGACCACCTTAGGCTTTTGGTATTGGTCATCTTTATCTTCTCCTGGTGCTAATAACTCTTTGCATTCTTTCTCTGATTATGCTACTGAGGATCAGTTTCAACAAAACTATCAAAATAAATCCAAGTTTCTCTTCAATGGTAACTCTCATTTTCTTTTACTCATGTTTGAAATTTTGAATATTTTGAATCTGTTACTATATATGGCTGAAATTGCATTCCCATGAAATTGAAGAAGTTGCAATTATTTTGTGATTTTACTATTAAAATTGCTTGTTTTGGGGATTTCAATTTGCAATGCCTAATGTTTTCTTCCTAAAATTAGCTTTAAATTGATAATCATAGGTTTTTGGAATAAATAATAGACTTACTAGCTTCTTAGGACTTAGGGTTATATAGAACACTATTGAATTGAATACTAGGAATATGAAGGGTATGATGGAAGTAGGATTGTTGCAGTTTTATTTTTTATTGACAAATGTTAGTGGTTAATGTGTTAAGGAGATGAGAAATTCGTTAGCAACAGAGATTGAACCATGCATTCTTGCAGTAATTTATTTGGTTTAGCGCAAACACTTATCTTTGTGTTTCTGTTTTGGTGCAGATAGTTATCGAAGAAGAGTATTCTTCAACTACGAAAAACGTCTTCGCTTGCAAAGTCCTCCAGAAAAGGTAATCAATCTTGTCATTATGAGTTTGTTTAATGATCAATCATAGCTTAAAACCAGCAAATTGTTACCATTGAATGTTTTAATATATGACACCTTGTCTGATTCCAGGTTTTCGAGTACTTTGCATCGAATCGGATCCCTGGTGACGAGGTTTTTATGACACCTGCAGATTTGATGCGTGCCATTGTTCCTGTATTTCCTCCTTCCGAATCAAGACGTGTTAGAGAAGGTTCTTTAAGAGGGGAACAGTTTCCTGGCTCGTTAGAATGCGATCCTTCTGAATTTTTTATGCTCTTTGACACAAATAATGATGGACTCATTTCTTTTGCGGAGTGAGTATTTGTTGTCTCTTTTATTTGCTTGAAACTTGTTTGTCATGAGAAATATGAACAACATGATTTCAGAGTTCAAGTGCATTATAGTTTTGATAACAAAATATCTTGTTTTTGTATACCAGGTACATATTTTTTGTCACTCTTCTCAGCATACCAGAATCCAGCTTTTCAGTGGCTTTTAAAATGTTTGATATTGACAGTAACGGGTATGAATCCTCTCCTTCCCTTTCGTAAATGTCAGAAGTTATATATGCAAACTACATTAAGTTTTGGCCTTCAATTTTATTGATGGAATTTTCATTGAGGTTTGTTTGTTGTATTGTCAACAGGGAAATAGATATGGACGAATTCAAGAAAGTGATGGCATTGATGCGATCTCAAAACAGACAAGGGGCTAACCACAGAGACGGACGACGCCTCGGAGTGAAAACACCGATAGAAAATGGCGGTCTCTTGGAGTATTTTTTTGGTAAAGATGGAAAAGATTGCTTACAACATGACAAATTTGTTCAATTCTTAAGACAACTGCATGATGAGGTATGTGAGCCTCTCAAACCTCACGGTCTTGCAGCATCTTTTTCATGATCTGCATATTATGATTTATTTGAGGCTTTATAACTTTGTGAATGTTAGTTAGATTCTGTGTTCTTAGGTATCCTTAAAGATTGCAAAGATCTTTTATGATTATTAATTTTGAATGTTACAAGATAACTTTTGGTTCTTAACTATATTACTTTGCTCTAATGACAAATTAATTTGCAGATCTTGAGATTAGAATTTTCTCATTATGATCACAATAAAAGAGGAACCATTTCGGCCAAGGATTTTGCACTATCCTTGGTTGCATCTGCAGACATTAATCACATAAACAAACTGCTGGATAGGGTCGACGAATTAGACAATGATCCGCATATAGGAGACAAAAGAATTACGTTTGAGGAGTTCAAAGCTTTTGCAGAATTGCGCAAGAAATTGCAGTCCTTCTCTCTGGCCATATTCAGTTACGGAAAAGTTAATGGAGTATTGACAAAAACTGATTTTCAAAGAGCAGCATCACAGGTACTAATGCTTCCCTATTATGCCTAAAAATAATTTTACAGTAGTAATCTATTGATCATTTTTAATAGATGAATAACTTATTATTACGATATCATGTAATGTTCATGTAGGTATGCGGCGTCCATGTTACAGAGAATGTACTTGACATAATTTTTCATGTGTTTGATGCTAACCGAGATGGGAGCTTAAGTGCAAGCGAGTTTGTTCGAGTTATACAAAGAAGAGAAGACATTTCCTCACGTTTTGGATTTGGGAATTTGATAACATGCTGGTTGAACTGTGTAAAGGGTAAATGTTAATGAGCAGAGCATCCATTTTCACCTCTCAGAAACTAAAAGAAGGGTGGAATATGCATTTGGGTTTTACAGTAATGGACTCGGTTAAACCAAATGCAGATTCAAGATAGGGAAACAGGTAGAAGATTCAATCCTGTAGCAATGTAGATTTGCAATGACACTATCAAACCATGATGACATGAGTTGCTAAGAAATGTACAGATTCAAGTTTCCATGTGTTGCTACTTGATACTTGTACATACAAATACTTTTGCTTCTCTTAGCTTTTGTTTCTATTTGGTTATCATATACCCTAGTGTTAATGCTTGTAATATTAGGCTTAACCAATTACTAGACTAGTTATGAAAAGTTTACCTACATCTCATTCTTTGCAACTTCAGAGCATTTTGATGTCTATTTTCCACATATGAATTCATGTCTAAATTACATCGTTTGATGGACTTTTCAAAATAAAACTTCCACAAAGAACTGAAAAGGCTAAAAAGGAACGTTCAGGTATTTAAAGACAAATAGTACTAATGAAGATCAAGTGACAATTTTTTTTAAGTGAAGCTAAATTAATTAGGGTTTTTCTATCATGTGCAAATGTGCAAATTTGCACATGTTAAGAAATTTAAAATAGTAATTTTACATTGGAACTTGAACATTTTGTATTAACTATATAACTTTTTGTTAAATAATTGTTGGTTTCAATAAAAACTTGCTACTTTTAGTTATCTTAACATGTGCAACATTGCACATAATTATTGAACAACAGAGGAAATACAAGGAAAATTAACACCAGGGGTTGGGATTAAACCCAATTAAGTTTTGAAGCCAACTAAGATACTAACCCCAACCATCTTGTGGGCTACTGCCTACGACATTGTAATTTCTACTTAGGAGCATAACAGCATCCTCTTTAAACTTACTCAACAGGAACCTACAATATTGTATAATATGCTCTAAAACAGCGGAATATCGTTTAAACAATCGATGGCAATCTGGAGGCACCACCTTATAGCAAGGGCTTCAGATACCGTGGGATCAGTGGACACGACATCCTTCTTACATGCAGACAAGATAACCTCACCGATTTGTTTTTTAATAATACAGCCTAGAAAAGTTGTGCCACCGGGGAACCAGCCAGCATCAACCTAGATGATATAGTATCCTGTGTACCAAGCCTCCAAGTTTGATTGCACTGCCTGCTGGCTCGGCCTTTTCCTGCTAAGTTTGACTTTGTTAAATTGTAGAACAAAATCCACAGAAGCCGCAGCCACCTCATGGTGGACTGCTGCTGTTTAAACAGACAGTGGTTCCTGGCATACCAAAATTTCAAAAGGGTTGTGCAAAACAGTTGGGAGCCAAGATTGTCTTTGCAAGTCAGCCAATAAAAAATCCAGTCATTCAAATCAAGGTTGGAAGGAGCATGACCTCCTAGAGGTGAAGAGAACCAACCATTTTTGCTAAATCGTGATGCATAAAAAAATGAGAAGTTGTTTCAGCATAAGAATGACAAAGTGGAAAAACAATGTCTAAGTTCAAATCTCTTTGTCAAACTCAAAGTTACCAACTACTCAACTGATCAATCATCAAGCACAAGTACTTTTCATGATACCGGTCATGAATTATGATGACATTGGCAAACACTCAGTGAATCAATGCTCGATCGATCAAACTATTAAGTTACAATAATATACCAAATTTGTTGCCCAACTACGTATGTACAACACCATATATCTAATGTTGGTGTTGTGTAACAATAGAATTTCATTAAATTAGTGCCAAATCTCCCTAAGGTAGACAGTTGCAAGAACCTCAAACATGATAACATGTTATGCAAACTTAATAGACCTTACAGCCATACATTGTTTAATTTGCAAATTGTAAGTGACATATACTTGCTAATCAGTCCCAAAAAACATGTTAAAATACCTAAATCATCCCCAAAGTGTTCATCTTCTGAGGCTCACCCTACTCAAATGCAAAGCAAGTGCATCCCTTATCCTCACTGCACTCTCATCTACCACACCATCAGAAGCAAGAACGTCCCCTTCCTTTTCCACACAACTCACCCCTTTATCTCTTAGCAAAGGATCATTACATTTAATGAGAAAATTATGCAACAAACAACCAGTAACAACAACAAACGGCAAATACTCAACGCAACCCCGTTTCCACTTCCTCGAATCCGACAGTAGCTGCCACCTAGTTCGAAGCCTCCCAAAAGCATCACCGAACAACCCCATTGCACGACTATGAGTAGAATTAAAAGCAATTTCAGCCGAACTAAAATTATCTTCTTCATTCCCTCTACTGTAAGGTGTTAAAAGCCAAGGCAAAAGTGGAAAACATGAATCTCCCAAAACATACTGAGGAATCAAACTTCCATCACTAAGCTTATAAGATGGCCCTTGCAACAATTCCCTTGATTCCACAACCCCATGATAAAGCTTACTCTCATGCAAAATCGTTTCGGGTTTCATCGAATTCGGCCAACCAGATGAAACATCTAAAAATCTCCCTTCAGAATCAACCAATGCTTGAACCATCAAAAACCCATTTTTACCCAAAATTTGCTCTTCAATTTCAAAACCAGTCAAACCCAAAATCCCAAAACAATTAGGAAGTGAACTGAAACCAAAACCCACCACAACCCTATCAGAATCAGTTCGAAGCTCAAACAAATTCCCTAAATTATCATTAACCGCTTTACAAACAGTGAAAAAAGCACGGCAAGCATCGGAGGGAGAAATTCCGAATCTCCGGGCAACGGAATTGTAACCAGCGCCATGAGCTAATCGGAAAATTGCAGCTGCTAGGGCACAATCAGGGGTAATTTGGGGAATTGAGGAGGTGAGAGTGGGAGAGAGGAGATCAAGGAGGTGGAAGAAAGAGGGATTTGACATGCGAAAAGCGTCCAGCCAGCGTGAATCGGAGGCGGAAGTGGAAGAAATGAAGCGGCGGAACCATGAGTGGTGGTGGTGAGGTGAGGAGAGAGAAAGTGGGTGGGAGGGTTTGAGGAGGAGAGAGAGAGAGTGAGAAGTTGAGGAGATGAGGGAATCGAGGAGGAGAGATTGAGAAGGGAGAAGAGTGAGGTCGTTTTGTGAGAGGAAGGTTTGTGCTGTCAGTGTAACTTTGGAGATTATGCCGAAGAGATTGTTTTGCTTAGAATATGATTTCTTTGTCTTCAACTTGCGCTTTCCGGCAGTAACCATGGTGGTTTGTGGTGGTCGAGGTAGTTGCTCAAAGTAAGCTTAACTTTGGTTTTGTTTTTTGAACATCTAACTTTAAGGTTTAAATATGTTTTTTTGCTTTCCTTTTTAAAAAAAACAATTTGTTTTTTCTTTATTTTCATCAAAAGTTATTTGATAATTTATAATGGGTTAAATATGTTGTTTTGATCCTTGTAAATATAATTTAAAAAAAAGTGACATATTTTGATTCCTATGAAAAATTTCAACATTTGGGTCTCTCTGTTAAATTAAATTTTGTTTAATTATGTTTAAATATTTAAATTTTTGAATGATTTTTGAAAGACTTGTTTAAAATATTATTAAAATTCCATCCACAACAAATTAGCCCAAAATTTAATTTCTAGTTTCAAATTTTCATGTGTTTTATCTTGTAATTTTGACATTTTAAAAAATTCATTTTAAATTCGTTAGATTTAAAAATTCTATTTTTTATAAATGAGTTTCTTATAATGTTTTTTTTGAACAAGGCAAGATGGAATATATTAAATTACCATAGGTGATTCATCTCGCACAAGATATGCAAAAGAGAACACCCAACACAAACAAAGTTTAGTACAGTCTGAAGTCAAAAGCTTAAACGAATAGCAGAAGAAAATAGACAAAAATCTATACCAGCACACCCATGCACAATAAAGGATGTTGTCCCCAAGTCACTATAACTAAGGCGAAGCTGTGCATATTTGCCTTAAGCCAATCAAAAGACATAATCTTGACCCATTCTGATAAACGATCCGAAGTCAATAACTTATAATGTCCTTTAACATGTATGTAAAAATACGTGCTAAAATTTTTTATAGGACCAAAACGTGACATTTTTTATAAGGACCAAAAACGAAATTCGCTGTATTTATAGAGGAAAAAAACTATAAGCCATTTATAATAGATGATCTTATAAAAATTATCTTATAAGTTAACTTCTAGCGGATTAGTTAGCTGAATGAATTTGTAGTGTTTGATAAAATTAACGGTTGAACTAACTTAAAAACACAATGCATAAAAAAGATATGTTTAATTAATATTTAATATATGTCAAGTAAAATTATAATGGTAAAATTGAGGCAAAAGATGATAAGCTTTTAAGGTATAAACTTATTTAATTAGCTTATCAAAATAAGATATAAGTTAGTAAAAGTAAGTTATAAGTGTGAGAGAAAAATGTTACTACAAAACAAATTCCTTTGTCATATTAGCTTAAAAACTATTGATCATAAGTAAGCGTTAGAGAGTGGTTAAAAAAACTATAAACCCAAAATCTGACATTGTCAATTAGAGTCTAGTAACTACTAATATACAATTTTTTCCCTTTTTTTTTCCATCAAATTTTTTTTTTTGTGTCCGTATAACAAAAAGGAGATTTTCAATTTAAATCTAACCACAAAATATTCCACAATCTTGACATTATTAGTTAGATCTTCCAAATTAATTATTGTTGTTTTTAATCACATGTCAAAATTTTTTTTTTTGTCCGTATAACAGAAAGGAGATTTTCAATTTAAATCTAACCACAAAATATTCCATAATCTCGACATTATTAGTTAAGTTAGATCTTCCAAATTAATTATTGTTGTTTTTAATCACATGAAAATAAGTTTAAATGCACGGTTGATTTAGTGCTATTATTTCAGTAAGTTTATGAATTTTGCATTCAGATAGTCTCGATCACTATGTTTAAATTTATTTGTATTGACGTGTCAAGTTGAATACTCCTTCAATTTATAAACATTAAGTGAAATAAAACTTTATTCTAAAAATTGACCCAAAACATTTGATTCAGTTTTTATCAACACAATTTTATTTGTTTTGATTTTTCGTCTTTATGCGGTATATTTTTTGTTTTCCGTCTTAATGCGGTGTTTATTAGATCCGGAGACGTATTCTGAAGAGTTGAATATAGTTATATGAGTAGGAAATTAACATTTTTGTTTTTTAAATGCAGGATGACAGAACCTGCATCTACTGGGAAAAAGTTGTCGCCGCCTCAAGAAATAGCAACTGTTGGAAATGAAATTGGCACATCACCATGTTGTGTTTCTGTGTGGAATGGTTCCCAATGGGAGCTTTGGAAACAATCAATGGATGAGATGGTTAAGAGATATAGCGAAGCTTCCAAAGATCATGGCCCTTTTATTGGAGTTAGTAGTAAAGTCTCACTCTTTCATGACCATACTGAAGATACAATTTTCCATGAAGGTGCCAACCCATTTCTACACCTTGGACATTAAGGTTCGCCCTTCTATCGCTGCATTTGTGAACAAAGTGTGGAGATCTAAATACTGAATAAAAATCCTTGCAAATTTTATGAAGGAATTAATATCAATGATTAAAACTCGGCTGAAAAGACCTATAAGATGTGTAGTGTTTACAGTTCCAAATTCATTCGGTCGATTCCAGCTAAAAGTGATAGGTTCTACTTGTATGGTGGCTGGTCTAAATGTTATATTGGTGCAGAAGATTTGCTTGGAAATATGATGCCTTACCTGATTCTGAAAATATATTCAAGAAACATGTTCATGAGGACAGAGAAATTAAATCAATGGCTCTTCTTCGAGGTATAATCCAGGAGGCGATAACTCAGCTTTCCTCTCAGGCAAGTGTTGAGGTTGATTTAGAGTTGGGAGATGATCTGAAGATACACAAGGTTATGAAGTGGGAGAAGTTTGAGGACATAAACAGAGATGTGTTTGAGAAGTGTGAGAGGAAGAAGCCAAGAATATAAATGATGTGATAATTGTAGGTCGATGTTGAAATATACCAAAGGTGAAGAATCTTGTTACTAAAATATGCAAACGAGATGAGCTTTATAGAGGTATGAATCCTATGGTAGCTGCACTTCAAGGTGCAGCAGCAGCAGGAGATTTATTTTTAGACGTTGATCATCCATTTGGTAAATTAGATAAAATGACATTTCTAACCATCTGTGAAGAATATCCAAATATATATGTAAACAAGTTTGCATGGTTTATTTTAAAGGGAAAGTGAAAAAATACTTGTTTACCAAAGTTTTCCTCATTTGTTTGTTGATGTTAGGACTATAGAGTAGTGCTTAATTAGTGCTAACATAAATGATTTTTTTTAAAAAAAGTAATAATAACTAAGTTATGAGTTCCGAGTGTTATCAAGCTATTCCCTTGGTGTCATGGTCAATTTTATCCATGAATATCATGTATATGAATTTTTTGGCATCCCTAATTACTGCTACTATTACTATTTTTTTTTTCCTCAAAAAAAGAGAGCCTATTATTACTATTATATTCATTTGATTTTTTTATTCATTTATATACTTTGTGTTTTTTGACAACTAATTGCTAATATTTTTCTTTAAAAAAATCCTTTATTTTGAGGAGAAAACTTTGGTGCCTATTCCTTACATGTTTTTCGCATGTTTCTTCACATAATTAAAATTCATTTTTTGTGGTTATAACAAACTTTTTAAAAATTATGGATTTGAGAAATCATAGGTAGTTGTGAGTATTTTACGTGAAGTACCACATGAAAAACATATAAAAAAAATGCACCTAAGTTTTATCCTTATATTAATTATAGCAAAAAACTTAAGTGTATTTTTTTTATATAGTTCCTAAATAAACTACTCATGAAAAGTGTATCTTTAGTTAAGAATCATATGAAAAACACATAAAAAAATTCACATGAGTTTTGTCCTTATTTCAAGCTATTTATCTATTTATCAGTTTTCTTCTTCATTAAATTTCATTGATTTTTTGTCCTAAGTTTTATTCTTATTTCAATCCACAATTTTTTTTCTCCCAATAGCTATCCAAACATTCCTAACAAGATTTACTTTTATTTAGTGTATAGTGTGATTCAAAACAATTCTCTCCATTGCTAAAAAAAAATCCCTCCCATGCATAAAAAGAAATATATTAGTATTTTATATAAGACAATATAATTTTCATATTATAACTTATACATAACTAGCTGTTGAGAAAACAAAACAAACCATCTTTTGTTTGAGAGGAAAAGCAAACAAACAAGTAAACAAAGATATTTAGTTATTTATTGAAATACTAATCTAATAATTAGCAATTTATATAATTTGAAGTCCACAAAAAGCTTTTTCACAAAAAATATTATTGATTAATAATTTATTTTTTCAATCCACAATTTTCTCCTATCATTATGAATCCATTAATTTCTTTTCTTGGACAGATAGCGGTGTAGTGTGATTTAATTAAAATATTTCGTAGAAGACTATATAATTTCTCATATTATAAACTATCTATAACTAGCTATTAAAAAAAATACAAGCAAAAACAAGCAACCTTTTTTTTAGAGGAAAAACTAACAAATAAGTAAACAAGGATATTTAGTTATTTTTTCAAATGCAAATCTAATAAATAGCTATTTATATAATTTAAAGTCCAAATAATCATTTTTTACATAAAAAATATTAATAATTAATAATTGTTATCTGTATAATTTAAAGTCCACAAAAATTATTTTAACAGCCGCACTTACAACTTTTTTTTCCTTTTATGTTAATTCTTAATTGTTTTCTACCCTAACATGCTTCCCAAGTTTGACACAATTTCAGCCATTGTAACCACAATCCATTGTAAAATATGGTCATTGAAAGTAAGGATAATAAAACTATGAAGACTTCCAAATTTTAAGTATCCAAATAAGCACGAGTTTATTGAGATGATTTTACTAGATGAGAATGTATCTTTTATATATTAATAGATTTTCATTGTCATCCCTAACCACGAGAGTAATCTTCCTTCCTTTCCTCATATTAAACATTAAAAAAATACATTAATAATATTTTCATGCTTATTTTTTCTTAATTTCATTAAAAAATATTATTATATTATCAAGTAAATTAATATTCACTATTCGAGTCACTATCAAATTTGTCATGTTTTTTTGGTGGTGTTTTTTTGGTGGTGTTTATAAAATCTTTTGATGGTGATCAAATTGTCATGTATAATAAATATAAATGCAATCAAATCGAAATTCTATTTTCTTAAATTTTTCAATTTAATATATTCATAATTTTTGAATTTATCTACTCAAAAAATAAACATTGTTCGAGTCACAACGAGTTATCCCGTGCCAAGCAAGGTCATTATACTAGTAATTTTAGAAGAGAGGTTAAAAAAATTTTGGCAAATAAGAGCTTATATTTAGAGCCAAAGAGAGTGATTACGTTGAGAGTGGGGTAGTCAACTAGTTAAAAGTCAAAAAATGATCTTTTTATCACAAAGTTTTCTTTGTTTATTCATTAAAAAATACCTTAATCTTTTCTTTTTATATAAATGTTGCAGTATCTCAATATTTAATTGAATAATGATTATTTTTATAAAATTTGTAGAAAACATTCCTTTTGATTAAATTAATCATTGATTGTCTAATATCTAATATATCAGTCACATATGATGGTAATGATCCCGCTCTTAAGAAATCGTAGAGAAAGCTAAGAAGCACATCCGTGTGGTATTTGATATTGATTTTAGCTTGTATTTCATTGTGAAATTACTATTTGTTCTTTGTTGAGTTGGTCTTTATGAGTTAGATTTCCTTCTAAACATACGAGTAATTAGATGTCACTACTTATAACCTTAGAATTCAAAAGAAACAGTAATGTTAAAGTCTGATGCAAAACATGAATTAATACAACTTGGTTTAATTTCTAATACCAAAGACTAGGGCATCAACACTTTGGACGGGGTAAAATTGACAAATACAAGTTGTATAAAAAAAAGCTCAAAACCATCATTGTAAGTTGTTAACCGTTTGCAATTAGTCTCTCCCGCTAACTCCCGTTACAAAAACGTTGTGGTGGCAGACGGAGACACACGTGGTGAAGGGTGAGTTGGCAAAAACAAACTTGTATGTCAAAAGAGATGATGAGTGGCTAGAAAGGAGGGACCCAATTTTGCGTTTTTGCGTTTTTTTTTAGCTTCATCCCTCTGCAATTTTGCGTTTTTGGTTTTGGACCCTTTTTTCTAGCCACTCATCATCTCTCTTGACACATAAGTCTGCTTTTGCCAACTCACCCTTCGCCATGTGTCTCTGTCTGCCACCACATTTTTGTAACTAGAGTTAACGGAAGGGACTAATTGCAAACGGTTAACAACTTACAAGGATGGTTTTGAAAGAAGAAAAAAAAAATACAGGGACGAATTGCAAAAACATGCGAACTTAAAGGGACGTTATGCATATTTAAGCCAAAAAAAATAGTGCCAAGAAATAAGTTGTATGTGAAAACAGACGTTACTTACAAGTTCCAACATTGCAAAATACTATTGCCAACACAGTATGGCGACAACAAATATAAAAAATTATTCATAATCAACACCATAACCTACTAAATGCTTTCTCACAAGGTTATTATTAACACTAACGGCAACGCAACCACGGCTATAAAGACCAACAAAGCATAGAAGGGCGTTCGGATCCTCTCCATTTCCTTTGAAAATGGGGATTTGCATTTCCTTATCTTGCGGAACGACACGTGACATAAGTGGAGACCAACAAAGCATTGAATTCTTTTATTATTTGAGGAAATGCCGATCCCCATTTTCAAAGGAAATGGAGAGGATCCGGACGCGATAGAAGGTGGATCCACAAAATTAATAAAACAATTATCCAGCCAAAAAACAAGCCAATTCATACGCACAAACTCTGTTCTCAGCCTTATACAATTGAACAATTACTTAAACACTATAATAAAGACATTGTTTCTCTGGTTCAAACATTTTATTTACACGAGAATGTTATTATTACATAATACCTAATGCACAGACAGTGAGACAACATAGATATTCTCACACGGCATACACACTTAGAGGAAAAAGGGAAAAAAAGATATATGTACAATTATTTTTAGACAGGTAAATACAAATACGCAAAGTAAAGCATAATTACAATATTACATGCCTACAACTGTAAAGACACTTTTTAGAAATCACCTCTCATCTTCAGTTAATCTTATTTTATAATTATCCAAAACAGTAGCTATAAGTAGAATTGTTTGTTCACCGTGCAGAGAGCAGAATTCTCTCGATCACCTGGTCTACTCTGGTCGAAAGCTTATCAAATTTGGAAGATCAGTTGAATGGAGCTTCTTAATATCAGCCGCATTGACCTTGCAAGACTCCAAGGAAAGAGTGCGTAAATTTTTCAAAGGCTTCAAATACCGCAGTCCTTCATTTGTTACACGAGAATTTGAGACATTTAGCGACCTCAGTGCAGTCATTCCTGCATTCAAATATAGATATACAAACATGTATTTAGCCAAAGCAGAGCAAACCTCTTTGTTTGATCCAACTATGGGGCAAGGAAGGAAACAAAAAGCAACACAAATAAATGATATTCTCTATCTAATTTTATTTTTCTTTGATTTAATCCCGATTCTGCAAGACTTGGTTATTTGCTCATGATCAATGGGTTTACACGTGTTCCTGTGATGATTACACTAATATTTTAACCTTTTGCACATGAACAATAACTAACATTAGTATACCAGCTGCATCCTCATTACACGTGGTGCTTAATTAACAGTCAACATGAATTACCAGGGGGTAATAGAATGTTGACTGCACATTGAAGTTACAGTCTCATGTCTTTAATACATATACCAAATCATTTATATATTTTTTTGTTGAAAAGATGATGCAAGGAAGATATGCAGTGATGAAGACATGCAGAAAATACCAGAGATTAATTCCAGAGTTTTATCTGTCAATTTGCAATTCTGTGAAAGGTTTAACTGTGTCAGGGAAACAATTTCTCTTATATTTTTCACGCCTGCATCAGTTAATAATCCACCACATATCTCAAGGGATTGCAGGTTCTTGAACGCTGCAAGATTCAAAAAAGGAAATAACATTTAAGTCACCAAGATAACTTTATGCTTTTGTCAAAAAAAATAAAAAAATTATTGTATGCCGAAGATTATGTAGACCCGTGCTTTCCCATTACTTCAAATTAGTGTTCATTTTATGCAATATATACCAAACGAAATGACAAATAATGAAAAAGTAAGCTGGACTTAAATGAGGTTTCCGAGTAGTACTACCTCAGATTATTTTTTACGTTTTTATTTTGGGTCATTAAACCATTTATTTGTTTATGTAGATTTATTTATTCTCTTGAACAGTTATAACAATTTCAGAACAGATGTGTGCAGCCCAATAGCCATATGATAAGCATCAAATACCTAAAAATAGAAAGCGCCATGGGAAATGCCGAGTATTCTCATTATTACTCATGCATTCTCATTTCAAGTGTAGACTAATTAGTCGGTTAGATACTACAATTTACAGAGACATGATATATAATCAAGTATTTTAAAGAAACAGAGTTAACATACACCAAATGAACAATGAAAAACAACAATAGCTTGAAGTTGATATATATACATACATCGTAAATATGTAGTTCCAGAGTCAGTAATACGGGCTCCAAAGAGATCCAATGTTATCAATCCACTCAGACCTATACAAAACAAGAGCCAATCAGACAGTTACATTTGAAGCTAGTAAGTATCTAATGGAAGTAAAAAAAAAAAATAGTACAGCTCACACAAATTAATATGGACATTGAGTGGAACAGTAAAAGTGAAGAAAAAAATATCGTATAGCTCGCACCTCATAAAAGGGAGAATGATCGTGGTCAGCATAGAGTAAAACTACCTCGGTTCGGTTAGTTTCAGATAAAATGCATTTCATGCAGGGTTGCATCTAAAGTTGAAAACAGGTATTTCAATGAAATACTAAACCAAAGATGCAACCTGCAGTTTGTTGTAGGTCAGCAATCTTTCTTGGCAACAGGATCAGAGTCAGATTAAACCGCAGAGCTTGCTGATAGGTTTAAGTTGAAGAAGAGTGGTGCCTTAGCTAACTGCAATAGCTTTTGGCCTACCGGTAAGCACTCAATGCAAATATTAGTTTTGCATGTGAGTTAAAATCTGTTTAGATGCATTCTGTTCCAACCGCGAGGCAAGTACAGTGTGTCTGCGGGACGTTCCTCGAAGAAAGCAAAGGCGGTTTATTTCTGCCTCAGTCACGAGGTGCTTGGGATAAGTCTCGAGGCGTTTTCGGGCAGCTAGGAAGGCGGCATTTCGTACTGCCTGGGTGAGGTATTTTGCTCAGGTATGGTATAAAATAACAGGTTTTTTCAGTAATTTGTGAGAGCTAGATCATCACCAAAAGAGGGAACTTTTAGGGAAACTTAAGGACTAAGGGTTGAGTGCTTTTGGGTGAGATTCTAGGGTTGGGAAATACATTCTAAAGACCTTTTGTAGTGAGATTTCATTGGAGGAAGGATCTAAGTATTCTCTCTTGTGTTCTTGAGTGATTTTGTTAGAGGGTTAAGAGAAAGGGCAAAAGGGCAGCCCGGTGCACTAAAGCTCCCGCATACGCAGGGTCCGGGAAGGGGTTCCACCATTTGGTGTACTGTACGCAGCCTTACCCTGTTTTTACACAAGAGGTTGTTTCCAGGACTTGAACCCGTGACCTTCTAGTCACGTGACAACAACTTTACCAGTTGCGCCAAGGTGGTTAAGAGAAAGGGAAATGGTAAAAATTAGTTTGTTGTTGAAGCTAATTTCTTCCGACTCTTTTTTTCTCTTGTAAAGATTAATTGATAGTGGGCTGGAGAGCTGCTCTCTCCTCCAGACGTAGGTCAATTTGTACAGAACTGTGTAAACAATCTTGGTCTGTTTGTTCCTCTACTCTTTTTATCATGTTCTTTGGATTGATTGTTTGCTTGCTTGCTTGCTTTACACATAGGTTCTAGATTTGTTCTTGGTTGATATTATTATTGATTGGACTGTTTAGTTTGTTGGTTGCCATTGTTATTTGTTCCACTTCCTTGATTGAAACCTCAACAATTGGGATGAGTCCCACATTGGAGGTGATATGGTTTGAAGAAGTGTTTATAAGTGGGAGCAGTCCCCACCTCACAAGCCGATTTTGTGGGGTTGTGTTTGGCTCAACCACAAATTCTAAGAGATTCCATAAAGGTAGAAATCTCGCAGCTAAGTGCTAAAAGAGGGATTGTTAGTTGAAGGTAAGCAAGCGATCAAGTCATGTGTGAAGGCTTAGATAGGGCCAGAGTTGGATTCAAACATTGTGTTTGTACAAGGGCTCAAGTAGAAAGAGTTGTGACCTAACAGATGTAGTTTTTACCCCAATAAAGCACTTGAGTTGATCCAATCCACTACAATAAGTTAGTTGAAGGTAAGCAAGCCATCATGTCATGTGTTAAGGCTTAGATAGGGCCGGAGTTGGATTCAAACATCGTGTTTGTACAAGGGCTCAAGTAGAAAGAGTTGTGACCCGACAGATGTAGTTTTTACCCCAAAAAAGCACTTGAGTTGATCCAATCCAATGCAATAGGTTAGTTGTTTCCAAATAGCGTGTGACAAATAGCGGGGGGGGGAAATGGATGCTTAGAAATAAATAATCGGTCATTAGCACAGTATATTAGATGATCCACCCAGAAAAAAAATGGAGCATATGAAAATAAAGAAGGGGAATGAGAGAAAGAGAAGTAAAACATACAAGTCAAAAGTGATCATAAAGAGGGAGAATCGTTAAGATGACTCGAAATAAATGAAATCATTCAAAAGAAACAAGATAGGGAACTTTGGCATGCTTCAGTGTTAGATATATAAAATATTTTTTAAAAGAATAACAAAAAATAAAAGGAAAAATAATAAAAAAAATAATCAGTCAGGGCCATATCAATGACTTATTATTGATGCATATACACAATACAGCACTATACAGTACCCTCTATGCATATACAAAACGATTCATGCAAGAGCACCAAATATAAAAAGATAACAGGTGAATACACATGAAAGAAAGACATAGCAGATACACAAGGAAACACTTACTTGTAAGATTTGCCAATCCAGCATCAGTTATCTGTCGAGCATCCAGATTAAGTGATTTAAGATTTGTTAATCCCGAGAGCCTTTTTAGACCATTATCAGTTACTGAGGTGAATGACAGATTCAAATCTTCCAGCTTGTTTAAACCTGGACAAAAGCATGAACCAATTCAGATATGCATTAAAATCAGTGTCATGAATATCTCTAACAAGACATGATCAGGTGGATGGACACATTCGTGTGTACAAGTAGAAGTAACTGGAAAGCATATATTTATAAATAGATAGACAAAGAAGCTGTACAACTATAAAAAGAAATGCATTTGGTCCAAAAAAAAACTATAAAAAGAAATGTCTTAAATCAAACTAAAAATGTCAGCTCACAGTGATTACATCTTAGGCAGATTGGCAAATTATTCACACAAATCAATTTTCTTTTTACAAAACTTCACTTATATTAGTGTAACTAAATACACTTCCTCAAATTATCTTCCAACATATATACAGCAGTCTGTGATCACATTCCAAGATTGGGCCATAACGCACAAAATGTCAATTTATATACTAGAAGTTGTCAACATGGAAGCTGAATAACAAGGTGCTTAAGCGAAACATATTATATGAAACATAGAATACCTCGTAGACAGCACTCACACTTAAACATATAACCAACAAATATAGAAACATATGCCCTAATTTGAATTTATCTGCCAATAAATTCACACTGATTATTGAGTTTAAATTCTCATTTGATAGCTACAGGGTTGTTTCCACCAACCTGATATATATCGAATCCCGCTGTTCCCGACTTCAGTGTCAGACAACACTAGGCTTTTCAAGAGAGTGAGGCCTGAAAGAAAAATAACTAAAAATTTCATACTGTATGTCATACTTCCAATCCAAATATTGGAATCCTAAAATCTTAGATATTCAGAAGAACAAAGCAGTAAACCTGTCAAATTCACAAGTCCTTCATCCCCGATCTGGCAAGAATCCAGATTCAAATACTCCAATTTTGTTAAACCTGTCAAAGAGAAGCCAATTAAAGATCTAAAGGACAATTGGAAAAATAAACAATACACAAGTTTTAGTCATGATGATAGTCAATGTAGCAGAAGTTGCATATGAAACAAATTGAGTATGAAACGAGTTATTTTTCCAATGGTACTCAAGAATGCCAAGAGCCAGCACCCAAAGAGATTAAATAGGGAGCCTTAAGAAATTTGAAGACTATAACAAGCCCCTAATAATTTCTACGTCATTATTAGGTTAGGTTTGTGTCTTTTTACATGACCCTAAGTGAAGGGAAGTACAATAGGGCAAAGGATAAGATGTGCCTTCTAAATAGATATTATCGCGAGATTTTAAAATTTAAAACAATTCATGACAAAGAATAATAGCTACAGTAATTTTCCCTCGAAAATTAGTCTTTTTGATTTTATAAAAAGAAACTATCAGGGGTAAGAATTTGGCTTTGAGGTTGACTAAGTTCAAGTACACTAGGAGACAGTTGTTAATGACAATTAGTATCACATTTATTAATAATAATTTTCTCATTCCCCAATTTATTTTTTTTAAAAGGAAAAGTGATTATTAAAATTAGTATCAATAAGGAAATCATGAAGATGTTAATGTCAAATTATCAAAAGCAATAATATAAATGGGGAAGGTCTATCTCAGCTCTTAGCATCTAAAAATTGGCAGGTGGTAGTGAGAATTGAAGAGATAAATACACAGAGACTGTACAGATCATGTATCTTTCCAACCTAGGGATTAAGGAAGCAGCTTGTGAAAAAGTTGCTCTTAAAAGAGTTATAGAGGTATGAATAACCTTTTAGATGAACTAAGCATGCGTCTGAAATCTTGTTAAATGCAAGACTTAACCTCTTCAAGCCTGTAAGACCTGCAGGAAAGGGAACATATGTTGTAAAACTGAGAAATTGTTGTTTTGTCATCCTATGAGTAAAAAGTATGGACATGGACATTAAGTCGTCAAAATTGGTCGCTATATATTCGAGTTACCAGAAAATTTCTCAAATCCATCATCAGAAAGACCACATCTGTTGAGATTTAAGCATGCCAGGGCAGCTAAGGCTGCACGTGAAAGAAAAACATGATTAAAGAAATAACCATGAGAATTTTGGACATTGGAACAGTGGTAAGCAAATATGAGATGCCAAGATCAGATATAATCTTTTCTGTCCAAGCACTACTTGGATTGCATGTCAGAATTGTCAAATCATTAGTTTTCTAAATAAATTAGAGGGAAAGCAAGCATTGCAAAACGACGTCCAAAACAAACAAATTTGATGTCCAAAATCGACATAAATGAATTGTTTAAGATGAGAATTGTTTACCAGAAATATACTCAAAACATGCAGCAGTGATACTGCATCCTTCAACATTTAATGTGCTAAGCATTTGCAAACCTGTAAACCAGAGAGGAATATTCAAGCAATGTAATAATACATAAAGCAAACTGATTTTACAACTCAATAAACACAAAACACCTTTTTGATAACAGTTAAAGAATAACATATTTTCACTAGAGTGAACATAAACTGTGTTATGAGTATAGCTGTCAAAGAAGCCCCAAAATCAAAAGCCCCCGTCAATTGAGCCCTATTAAAGCCGCATGATTTCAGGCCCCATATTGAATAAGTTTATTTTCGGCCCAGCCCACTATCTACTCTGCTTTTTGTTGGCCCTAATAGAGGGGGCTTAGGGGCCCAATTTATTTCATGCCAAATATTATCGCTATTCAGTTACACTCATCTCAACAACATTCAGTAGTTCTCGTTTTCACATCGACACCAATCGCCCTCTCAACCTTGATCTACTACTATAACCACCGTCTTCTTTGTTCAACCTTCATCTCCTCCGTGAACCTTCGTCTTCTCTGCTAATCAAATTCATTTTTTCTTTTCTTCTTAAATTGGTCTAAATTATTCTATTCTTCATCGATAAAATACAAAACACGGGGTAATACGAATTGAATTTAAAAGTTCGATTTTGTGTGGTTGCAGAATTCTAAGTGTACTTCATCGATAAGCATGAAAGCGCAAGGTACCCAAGGGACAAAAATAAATTTTTTTAGGGGCAAAAATAATTATTGCCTTCTTTAAACTAATTAATCTTTTTTGTTCCAAATAAATAATCTTTCAAAACAGCTTATTTTAAAAAGAATATCTGTGTTAGAAGCGCTCATCATATTTTAAGAAGAAATGCTGGAAAAAAAAATTCAACAAAAAAAATTGGAAAAAAAAAGTAAATGTGAAAGGGGGCCAATTTTAAGCCCCCTTAACATGTGGGGCTTATAAAAAATAGGGCTCATTATTAGTTAGGAGTATTTTAATCCCCCTTCACACTGGAATTGGGACCCAAAAAGTTAAAATCCCTTAAATTGACATCTCTAGTTATGAGTTTTAGATACAAAGACCAAACAACTCCAAATCCTAAATAAATAGGGAAATCATGAAATAAATCAAGAAAGTGACTAAGAAATATGAAAATTTACCCTACGACAAAATAATCCAAGGTACTTTAAGATTAGAAACTGAACTCAGAACAGAAACAAATATATTCTAATAATATGTCAATATATTATGAGATATTATATTCTACTAAATTGACAACTAGATATGTTATGACGTGCATAAAACAGAAGCAGCTGTTATAGTCTTGATGTAACACTTGTAATTGATGACAAACAATATGGAAATACCTCTTAAGTAAGAAATCCCAAGATCAGTAATACTGCTGTTAGAAATTTGCAACTCCTTTAAATTAATAAAACCTGAAACATTTCATATTGAAAGTCAACTGAAACTGTGATCAAGGCCTAACTTTTTGCATCTAAACGTATGAAGAGAAAGAATTGAATTGGGTAATTTTATGAAGCCATTAATTAAGTTACAAGACCAAATGTTCAGATATGAACTCAACTATGAAAATCGGTATCAAGTATCGACCATAGTAACATTTTGCTTCCACCTCATTAGTAGAAAAACTTCTACATATAGTATCACAAAAGCATGAAAATATGAATTTTGTTACGCACAAAAGATAGGAGAGAGAGTAAAATGCAACTACTATGATAAAAAACACAAATGAGCAATACCTGAGATAGCCTTCATATCTGAATCTGTAACACATTTACAGCATCCGATATTAAGAGACTCCAGCTTTTTCAGACCTGTATTCGAAATGAAAAAAAAAAAAACCGAACTAAATCTATAACCTAGAAATTCCAAAACCAGGTTTCTTTGAAAGCAAATTCTAAACAGGAAAGCATTTATTAATAAAATTTAAATAATAAAGTCCGTAGAAGAAGCCAATGAAGGTTGGCTCAAGTGGTAAGATTAAAGAGCCTCTGACGCAAGGATCCATAGATCGGTTCTTATTGGCAATCCTCTATTGCAAGTCAACTATATCCTAAATTGGCATACCCTGACCTCGCCCTTTCCTCTCCTTAAACATTTTTGTATAATAAAAAAGGTCTATTGAATGAATGTAGAACTTATGATAGCCATTTTATTGCACAAACCAGATGCAGTCGACATCAAATAAAAAATAATGATGATAATTCATCTAAAATAATTTAAAAGAAGAGTATAACATTAGGTAGTTACTAAAAGACAGTTAAACAATAGTTATTGATTCGAAGAATATGGTAAATTCATCGAGCAAGAAACAAAACAAATTTTTTAGATGAAGTTTCATGAAATAACTAATATTGATCATCTAGCCTGATGACCGGATGAAGTTAATGTCAGACTGCCCGATTACCCATATATATCCCATACCTAAGTATATATTAAAGAAAAAATTATATTGTTTCAGATTACTAGATGTGATGTTGGTTTTTAACAACATCAAATACATAAGGAGGTTAACTTCTTATACACTTAGCAAGATCTCAAGAATAGAAACCTTTAAAATGAACAAATCCGCCACGAATATCTGAACACCTCTCAAGGTCCAACTTCTCCAAATTAACCAAGTTGGAAAATGCACGCATTCCATCAGGTGTGACAGCACAGCTCTTTCTGATACTCAATGAAGTCAAGTTTGACAGACCTATACAACAAATTTCAGTTGATTGATTATGTTAACAAATAGAACTCTTGATATCTCATATCTATTTATGTAAAATAACTCCAATATTGCATAACATCCAATGAGGATTAACATTCATGAATGAATTTTTCCACTTACTTTTGCAAGACATCAAAAATTTCCAATAATAGTTTTGTTATTTTATGTAAAAAAGAAAGACAAAAACAACAACCCATGATTATAAAATACAAGATATGTACTAAATACCATCAAACTCAGCACAAAGTCCCATCTCATTTGAATAGTTTGTATGATCTTATTATGTTATCTTAAGTTTTCATATTGGGCCTAACTCAACATTACAAAACCGGCTTGTAAGGTGAGAGCAGCCTAAACTTTATAAACCCTGCGCAGGCCATATCTCTGGGCTATTTGGGACTCGATCCACCCCTTTCACACCCAACACAAGGAAGGTGCTGGAGGTTGCAATGAAGGCAACCCCAATGCTACAATTAGGCGGCTAGGGGCGGACCGCAATGAAGGCAAAATTTCCAGCATGTTATCGTTCTGTTTAAAAACTCCACCTACCACTTAAGTGTTTGAGTCCATGTTCTGAAAATTGATCACAGTAATTAAGGGTCAAAGCTTGAAGATTTAAGCAATCCTTTAGGAGTCGCAGTCCATGGTCTGTCACATTAGAGCCAGAAACATCAACTGCAAGTAAAGACGGCCCTTGTGAAGCAATGACATCCATCCAACCATCATTCACTCCAAGATATTCACCCAAGTAAACATCCTGCCATAAAAAACACAACACATATTTAATAAGCAGGCACATCTTCGTAACTGAAGCTTCTTCTAAGTGTATGTTTGGTTCCACTTCTAGAGCGGGCCAAAATCGATTCTAGAGATGTAGAATTGATTCGGACATGTTTGGTTGTTTTCAAGTAAAACTAATTTTGCCACCAGAATTGATTCTACTTGAAGTTAGAAATTGGAGTTATTTATTCTAGAATTGATTTGAACACTCAAAGTTATTGTTCAACAAACTTAACATGAATATATGCAAACATAAATCACTTTATCTTCAACACACTTTTAGTCAGAATCAATTCACTCAAAATCATTTTTTGCTAAGGAACATACACCAAGTACTTAAATGAAAGCAAAACATGAAATTTCACCTGAAGAGCGCAATCTCGAAAAGCATTGAGAGATGTTTCAGTAAGACAATGAGAATCCACAAATTCATTGAAGATTAACTGGCTTATATCTCTGGGAAGAATCGAAAAGGACTGATATTTATGAAAATCCTGAGAAACATAACTTGAATCAAGTACTGTCATAAAAACAAAACAACCGAAGAGAAAGAAAACAATAAAAACATGCACCTGGCGGATCTTATTTATGCATAAATCCATAAGAGAAGGACAGGTACCCCCACCAGGAGAATGATTAGCCTTAAAACTTCTTGCTCCTAACCATTTTGTACTGCCACTTCTACAATATCTTCTTGATACTCCTCTGCGTATATCATCTTCTATCACTTGTTGATTTCTCTTTCTTGAACAAATACCTCCCATCACTTTATTTCTTTTTATTTGATTATTAATTCATTAAAACAGAGTCTAAGTTTCTATTTCAGACCGTAGGATTGAACTGCACGAAGGAAGAAATAAACAAATATATCAACCTAACTAGAATCAAACAAATAGAAAACCATAAAACAGTGATCAGACACAGAAATTATGATTAACTTAGTTTAGTAGTAGAAGATATTTAAACGGTTAAGTATCCCTTGATTAAACCACTACTCTAATGAAATTAATGAACATGATGAAGATGAATTTCTATTTTTATTTTTATTTTAATTTTAATTTTAATTTTGTCAGAAGCGTAAACAGAGTGAGACTGAACATATATCTCTTTCATAATAAAGTACGTTAAGATATTTTTATTATTTATTAATATTAGTTAATCAGCTTTCTAAGAAAAGATGAAGAAAAACATCACAGAAAAATATAGGGAATAGTGTATAATCAATCGGAAACCTTATTCTGGAATATTATTGATTGTGGCGTAGTGAGACAAAATCAGAAATGGAAAGAAATTAGTGAATATGTATGAAGATCATAGGCAAATTTTAGAGAGAGAGAGAGAGAGAGAGAGAGAGAGAGGAAGGGTTTGGTTATGCGATGAGAGAAAGGAGTGTGAAGAAGAAGAAGGGAAAAGCGAGGTGATGAATGACACGTGGCAGTAGTAGTAGTTGGTGTTGTGGAAGAGTGAAGAAGAGTGATGAGTAATATGAAGAAAAAAAATGGAAATGGGATAAGAACAAGGAGGAGAAGAGTGGGGTCTGTGGAGAAGTTCGGGTCCCACGTCCCGCCTCTTCCGCACTTGGACTTTCTTTATTGGATCATTCATTCCCGATGTTTGCTTGCTAAACCATGGAAAATGTCCTTTTCCTTTCTCTTTCTTTTTTCAAAAAAAATAATCATTCTTGATGTGTTTGGTTGTCAAGCGGAAAGAATTGATTTTGATAGGATTAATTGTGTAAAATTGATTTTGGTTAAAAATCATTTTAACTAAGAGTTATTTATGTTTTGATATATCAATGTAAAAGTGAGTTGAACTATAAATTTGTGTGCGAAAATTAATTATAGAACCAAAAGCTACAAATTCTAGCTTAAGTAGAATCAATTCTTGATGCTGAATCAATCATACTTGACAACAATCAAACATGTCATAATAGATTTTACACCTTCAAAATCAATTCTTGTAAACCAAATATACACTTATTTGACATTTAAGTAAGTGTGTTTTTTTAAGGAACCTTCAAGTAAGTGTTGTTAGGTAGCAAAGTGAGTGAAATATGAGTGCATTGATCATACATGGGCTAATCGATGATGTAATGGTGTTAGGCTCCTTGATTGTTGCTATTGTTTCTCATGCAATTTGGTGTAGTTTATTACATGATATTTCAGTTTGTTTAAGGTAACTGTTGTAGCAACAAAAGTAAGTATTTATGTTATCGTCTCCACAGGGACTGGTGCGATATTCTAAGCCGTTCAACAATCAATATCGTTCTGAGCTAGGATTGTCGGGTATTTTGTTTCATAGACTATCAAACTAAGAGATTGTAAATGGAACGAGAGTTAACAGGGAAATAAGTATGCTGGGATTAAACTTTGTCAACCTACTCGTACGTATTCTTGGATTTGGGTTGCGGATTCTAATTATCAGTCGATATTATCACATTGCTCAACAACATCATCCGTGTCCAAAGGATATCGTGATTTCTATTGGATCGTTTAATTGTCGATGTCTCGCACTATTAAACGATCCAATAGTCGATTGTATCGTTGTATCGTCAATGTCTCGCACTATACAATGATACAAAAGCTTTAAGTTCCAATATTCAAAGTGATTACCAACCTAAGTTCCATGTCTAGAACAAAAGTATTGATAGAAGATTA
>Ga0315915_1001406_pt1 | contig 29019 bp, 18 predicted proteins | sample MpolbnodulesMG_FD_207738 | JGI IMG/M metagenome (GOLD analysis project Ga0315915, IMG submission 207738) | Medicago polymorpha root nodule microbial communities from Los Angeles, California, United States - branched nodules | ecosystem: Host-associated > Plants > Roots > Nodule | place: USA... | reverse complement strand
CATTGTAAAATATAAGATCAGAACAATATAAGTATATACCCAAATCACATAGAGAAAGAAAGAAAGAAGCTCGGTAGAGAAAAAAAACAGATGAAAAAAACCAGACACCATGCAATCAAATTGAAACTTAGGTTCAAACTTGTCGTAGATGTTGTTGACGGTAGTGTTGTACTGTTGTTAATAGAGTGAGACACATCTAAAATATGAGGATGTAGTGAGTTTGAAGGATGAGATGAAATTTTTGTGCAGAGAAAATAACATAGATGTGAGTTTGAAGAACGTGGAGTTGAACTCATTATTAGTGAACTACAATAATAAGGATCCAAGAAAATACAATTGGGTAGAAGCAAGGGAACAAAGAGAAAGTGTTCTATTGGCCACAACAAAGGTAGTAATAATGAATCATTAAGTTAAGTAGTTGGCAAGATGACATGTGCATATAGGAGGGAAATTCAAATTTCAAAATTTGAAATAAGCATTTAATAAGATACCAAAAGCTTGCAACACACACCAGCATTTAATGAGTCCCCATTAGCTTGCAAAGCACTCTTTGGTTAAGTACTTTGGAGGGAAATTAACATAGCAATTAGGGCTAAGCAATTGCTTGACATGATTAGCTTTTAGAGTAAGTATGATGATTAAAAATTATACGAATCTCTCTAAACAAAAGTAAATTATGTATTAAATATGAATTTCTAAACGCTAAGAACATAAAAATTCATATTTTGTTAAATTATAATTTTTTTAGGATATATTCTTATAATATTCTAAACATGATTGTATAAAATGTTTAAATTATAAAAAAAAAAAAAAAAATCACTCTTTACCATTTCTCTTTAAAATACACAGATTATAAGGGAGTTTTTTCCCCTCTCCCTTAATTCTTACGAGAAAAACAAAATTTTATCTGCATCCAAAGATAATTGTGTTTTTTCTCCATTCAAATGAATACTTCCTTGCGATATCAAAAGTAATTATTCAGAGTTATCGTATGCATAGAGACTCGTGATTATTAATGTTTGGTGTATGAAATAATCTAAAGCATTTAAAAAGGAAAATTATATTAGAGAGATAATATTGTTGAGATTAAGTTTCGTTAACTAAACATTTAATGTCATTTTTTGATTGATTATACATTCCTCCTATTTTAATTATACTTTTATTTGCCGCCCTCTGTGCATATCAATGTCTCGCAGATAACAAGAGATTTGTTATTATATCCATTAACTTTGGATGTCTCGCTCATTTAGCTGATAGAATGAAATTATGTTATGATAGTGTGTGTGATTGTAAACCTAACTTGATGTTTCACAATTAACATCTACAGAATTTTATACCCATCTACCATATAAAGAAAGTTTATGTCTAACACTCCCTAAGGTATTGTTTGGATCCATTGAAAGGCATAAGGACAGGTACCTTAAGGAAAGAAAGCACATATTTCAATATCCTTTCCCTCCTTTGGATCAAAAGAATAGGGACATGGAAAGAACAAATTGAGTGTGGGGCTCACACAAAAACTTTCCCCTCTCTAATGGAGAGGAAGTAGGACCACCGCAACAATTTTTTTGCTGCTTCTATTTTCTCCTTGCTGACATCATCTTTTATATATTATATATAAGGGTATTTGTGACATTTAATAAAAAATACATCATTATTTCCTTTCACTTTCTTTTCACTTTCACTCATACCAAACAACCAAATAATCATCTTACTTTCCACTCTCTTTCCACTCACTTTCATTCCTTAAATATTCTTTCCTTATACTTTCTTTCCTTTTTGCATCCAAACAAAGCCCAAATGAAAAGATAAATTTTAATTTGTACATTGAAAAAACATTAAGTGCGGGAATAAAAATATTGATATTATCCCCATGAGCTTAACTCACTTGGTAAAGATATTCCATATTATATGCAGGAGTCAGGATTCGAACCCTGGACACTCCACAATTTAATTGTGTGAGCTCTAGTCACTAGGCTACTACACAAAAAAAATAAAATTGATATTACAAAATATGATTTATATATAATATGTTTCTTGATCTCCTCTACCTTGGCCATCTCCCTATGAATCACAAGCTCTCTATGTATTTGGCGTGGTTTCAGCTCTATTTATAAGGGCCAAATCCAACGAGGACCAGCCAAACCAATTCACAAAAAACATGTGTATAGTCTATTACATGCTCACAATCTATATCTTTTTTTTTTTTTTAAGAATAAATATATTTATCAAATTTAAAATAAAAGAAATTCTAAGTTGTCTATGAGAAGTGCAGGTAACTTAAGTTACCCACACTTGTTATTATTCAAGGTTGCGTAGGTCTCACCCTTGTTTTTATTATTATTATTATTATTATATGTTGAATAAAATTAAATTGAGTGTGAAACTATTGTTCCAAGTAATTTGAATTTGCCTATTGTTATTAGTAAGTAAATACATACATAGTGATAGTACATTGTCTAAGATCGTTGGGTGTGAATAGTAAGTAACACAAAAGGAAGTTACTAATTGCCCCCAAAAACGAAGCAGTAAGTAGTAAGTAAATAATTTGATTGATCAAAACGACGACATTGGTAGAGTATAACCTGAAGAAAACGACAAGAAGAAGAAGAACAGCGATATTTACATACAAAATTCATTGTTGCTTCTCTGTTTCTGGTTTGAAATATCTATATTTATATTCTCGTTCGATTTCCATTTACAATAAATAACCCTAATCGACGAAGCACACATCAAACCCTAGCTAGACCAATATCATATGGCGCTCATCAACAACAAGTTTTTTACTTTCTCATTCCTTCTCTTCCTCATCGCTTCCTCTTTCCTTCAAGGTCGGTCTAGTCTAGTCTAGATCTCTTTCCCCTTTTCTTCCTTTATTATCACATCATCATCATCACTTTCTTAGATTATGCTTTTTTTTTTTTTTTGCTTTTCACTCTATTTTAATTGCGACTATTATCAGCTTTCATTTTTGTTCTGTTTTTCTTTTTTTGGTTAGGGGTTGACTTTTTTTGTTTTTGGATCGTGAATTATTATTAATTCTGTGACTTGATTGATTGTGTAATTTAATTTAATGCTATGTTTCTATTGCTTTCAATTTACAGTTATTGCTTATGAGTTAATTATGTTGCATGGATTTCACACTAGTTTTGTTTTTTTGTTTTGTTGAGATTAGTGTGAGAATGAGATGTGAATAAACTGTGCAATCCTTAACTGATGTGGAAATCAATGAAACAGTACAGATACCTTACTACAACTTTAATGCTCAAAATAGAAACTTCTCCATTTCTTAAGTCAACTAGAAACTCCTCACACCTTTTCGACTGCGTCATGAAATTACTCGTCTTAACTGTATGATCTGGAATCAACGGATGAGATCCTTTGTAGTTGATTTGTTTTGTGTGTAAACTGAACCATCCAATTTCCAATTTGGGTCCTTTTACTTCCTATCCATTAAATTACACACTTCTCACAAACAGATACTTTGTATATGCATGTCTTCTGTGCATGTCCATTGCTAAATGTGTTTTTTGTTCTTCCTGCTAGTTGCTAGGTCTCAGTCTGATGAAGCCGTGGAGAATGCTGGTGAAGTGAATGATATCGGCATTGTTGGTGATGAAACTGATGATGCTCAAGACTTTGCTGACGGGAGCTTCCCTTCTGCCCCAGGAATTGACACCATTGCTGTGTTCCCTAAGAATATTGCGAAATGTAAAGAACTTTCTATATAAGATAAGGTTTGGTTAATAATGAATTACTATCCCCCGAGAATCCTGTGTTAATTTTGTTGTTTATTTGATCTAGTGGTAAAGGGTGGTGAAGAGGCAGAGCTGCTTGTTGGTCTGAAAAATGATGGTAACTGAATATGATTGTCACTATTTTATAGCTACTATGCCTTTCAATTGTGTCTTGTGACCAACCTCTAACACTCAATTTTGTTGTATGGATCGATTTCAGGGCAGTCCAGTTTGAATGTTGTTGCAATTAAGGCTAGTGTTCACCTTCCATACGATCATCGTCTTCTTGTTCAAAACCTTACTATTCAGGTAGAAATTGGTTGCCGAATCTCTAAATTAAATCTATTTATTTACGTTCAATGATCATTATTCATTTCAGTTTACAACCATGATAACTTTGGTTGAAACACACCATATGCTTTTATTTATGTTTGTCACCTGTAATAATCAATATACTATTTTGGTTAATCTCTGAAATGATCTGTGGTAATTGTTATAATTCATGTTACACCTGCACTACGGTATTTGCTATATATGGGTTTTCAAAATCTCAAAGATAATTGCTTTACCGTATGTTTGGATGGAAGGTTTTGGAGGAGAGGGGAGGACTTATTTTCTGATCAAATTAAGGAAACTATAAAATGTTTCTAAGAATGAATTAAGTGCAATTGAAATGCTATATGATCATCAATCATGTTATTCTTTCAATTTTTTTAAAATCTCAAACGTATACCATAATATGAACTTAGCTCTCCAGAACCCTCCATATGAACATACTCTTACGTTTATACAAAGATATGCACAATATTTTCTTTTAAGATTGGGTTTCAGAGCACAGGGTTTTGCTGTTTTAGTAGGAAAAAAAGTTAATATTGACAAAAAAAGTATGCACCAGGGGTGACAGTAAAATATCATCAAGGGCTGAAAAAGTTTAAAATAAAAACTAAAGAAACAGGGGAACTGTGAATGCAGCAGGGTTGGCCAATTCCCTGAGTTGTTATTCACCATCTATGGGCACAGGATGTTTAACACATTTGTGCATGAACCTCAGAGATCTAACAATCCTTATATATGTGTGTTAAAATGGGTATGAGGATGATTCTCTTGGTTTTTTTTCCTTCCCTCTTATTTCATTCAGATTCCCTATTCCATGTTATATGGTACTCTGTGATTTTGTTAGATTAGGTGATGCCCAACCATTTGGCACATACATAGATCTTTAAGTTCATTTGGTATTTGTGATGCATTAAACCAATAACTCTGTCAAACTTAAAGTTAATATGTTGGCTCTGCTTGCTTTTGCTAGTTCTTTTGGATGAATTAGTCGATTGTGGTTCTGTGATTTTATGTTATTGTTCATACGATCTTTTAGCAAATAGTATTACATAATTGTGTTTCCTTCAAAAAACAGTATTGCATAATTGTGTTGTGTTATAATTTTGCAGGTTTTCAACAATGGCTCTGTGCCATCTTCAGTTCAGGCTACTTTCCCATATATATTTTCTGTCAGCAAGTTCTTGCAGGTATTCCTTACTTTTTCCAGAGCTGATGCTTCAAATGTCTGCATGAGGAACATTCAGAAACCCCTTCTATATTTATCATGCCTGACCATTTTCTTTTGCTGTGCAGCCTGGACCGTTTGATCTTGTGGGCACCATTGTATACGAGATAGACCAACATCCATACCAAAATACTTTCTATAATGGCACTATTGAAGTTGTTGAGCCTGGTGTTTTATTCAGTATGGAATCTGTTTTCCTTTTTACTCTTGGAATTGCACTTCTTATCCTACTTGGACTATGGATTAATGGTCAAATACAGAACCTGTCTAAGGTAATGCAATGTTTTATATTTTCTTATAAATAACTCCATTTACCGCGTGAGTATTATTTGCATATTTCTTCTGATTATTTGCATGTAACTATTTGCTTAGAAAACAAAAAGATCTTCCAAGGTTGAAGTTGGGACTAAGACTACAGATGCTTCAATGGATGAATGGCTTCAGGTGTGTGCTAATATTTTTATTGTCTGTGACACTTATTTCTTAATTTGCATGTGATGTTCCTGTTTCTGAAGTTTGAGATTTGCTTCCGACCTTTTTTCTTCTTTTCATACTTCTGCCCCGAAATTTAGGTGTATAATATTTGATGTAACCTTTACATTACTGATTTGTCGATGCTGCTTTTCTAACTTTGTATTTTGATATCCAGGGAACTGCATATACTCAGTCTACGTCGAGCAAATCTAAGAAGAAGTAGACAAATAATTCATCTCTAGTTCAGCCACACAAGACCCTTCCACGGAGTACAGAATTCTGTAATAGAATAGGTTGGAGAGAGAATTAGCAAGAAGGTTGAAAATTTAGGTCGTAAAGACCAGTCTTTGTGTTGTATCTTAAATGTAGCTTATGAGAGTGTTTTTATATTTATTTATTTTGTTTTCCTTTGCACCGAGTTGAGCTTTATCCAAGAAAATACTAACAGGGATCCGAGTTAGTAATATCATGGTCATACAACTTTGAACCGCAGAGTTTTGTCAGATTGTGTTAATTTTTTCTGGATTTTGATTAAATTTGGAGTCCCTGTCGCCATTAATCTCTTTTTTTTATTTTTTTTTTAATTTTATGGTAGTGTATGCATTCCTCCTCGTTTTAATCCCTCGAAAGGATAAACCCAAAAAATCTGAATTCTACTCATTCCCCAGCACATTTCACTTCCACCCTACAGCTTTGCCAAAAATGCCCCTGCGTTAATTAACTAACGCAAGTGTAAATTTATGCGTTAGTTAAACTAATGTTGCGTCACTTAAGTGACGCAAGTATAAAGCACTGTGTGAGTTAATTCACGCTCAGTCTGCGTAAAAAACCAAAAGATGCAGACACCTCTATTTTCCCTAAATTTTCAATCCTTCTTTCATACATTCATTCATTCAGTCATTTGCATACATTTTTCATCATTCATTCAAGCATTCAATCAATCAAACATTAACTCATAATTAAATTACGAAAAATAACGGAATAAAATAACTGATAATGTCATAAAAACGCCAAAAAACACAAATGTATTACGATTACATCCATATCCAACAATGTCAAAAAAAACCTAGAAAATATCATAAAAACCTACTTGTGTGAACTCCCACTCCTCCTCTGCGGAGCCGGCATCTGCTCCATCATGCTCCACTCGGACTGGCTGCCCTGCATCATGCGAAGAACCTCTGGATTACTAAACACATCAGGATGTGCCATTGCACCGTCCATTCTGGCTCTGATGTTGCCGATGATCTGGTATGGGTCAGGAGGATGTCTAGCCCACTGCTGCTCAACAGGAACCTCCTCGTAAGGAGGGACAGGACGAGGAGGGGCATCAGCTGCGTAGTCAGGAATGGCCGCAGGGGGGTTCACAATAGGATGTGATACTCTAACGAACCATCTCATGTACCCCCTAGAATGAACCCACGACTCGTTATCTAGAACCGGATGACCCCTCCGCTGATGGTTGAGAACATGTAGAGCAAACTCCGTGAAGGCCTGGGCCACGTCATCTGCCGCAAGAGGCTCAATGTCTATAGGAGGCCTGGGCCGTGTCTGGACATACCCGTACTGCCTAAGAACCCGCTCTAGCAAGTGACGGACCATCCTGTCTCTGCCGGCCATGATCCATCCGTAGTACCAACATATGTCTTGAAAGGGCGTGATGTGTCGTCATCTCTCGTACGACCTCCAAATGACATGAGAATGGTCCAACGAATCAATGACATCTCTGTAGTGTCCAGGATTAGAAAAGCCCCTTGGAGGTTTCCGTTGACTCACAAGCGGGGCAATAGTATGGTTTTAGGCATCATCATCAATCCTTGGAATGATGTTCGTGAAGTGCGCCAAAGTCCATCCCTGCAAACACAAAGAAACAAATATTTATATCAGCACAGATATTATACAAACAACTAAACATTTACGATCCACTAAGTAAAAAAGAAGAAAAACAAATATTACCACAAGCAAGGTCATGTGACCACCAAAGGAGGCCACAGATGAGTCGGAGGTAAGAAATAGTTGCTCATATAGGAAAGCATGTCCCATCCTACCCCATGACCAGCTGTCAAACTCGTCCATATCTTGCAACAATGCTTCTGCTGTTCTTGCCGGCAAAAAGGGTCCAGCCAAGCAAAAGTAACAGAAACGCCTTAATGCAGGCCAACCTAACTTTACCCTGCTCCTCATACTCCTCTATGTCAGGCTCAAGCAGCTGATTACACCTATTCAAGAGCTCCTCGTACCGCCTCTTCAGTTTACCAAAACTGATATGAGCAGCACCCTGTCTTGCCACCTCCTTAGCGGCAACCTTCTCTGTAAAAAGTAGGTCCACCTGCATCATTTATATCCCTTCCTCACGGGTTAACTCTCTATCTGGAAGGATCCTCCCAATGATGGGGATGCCTAAGAGACACGCCACATCATCTAGTGTGATGGTCATCTTTCCAACAGGTAGATGGAAGGTGATGCTCTCCTCATGTCATCTCTCTGACATCGCACAAATGAACCCGTGAGAGATGTTCTCGTACCCATTAGCTGGGAGGGGAGTAAGACCGGACATATTCACTTCTTTCCAAATCCACTTGTTTTGTCTTCCCGGTGAAGGCAATATTAAGTTTTTAAGGCTCAACTTCTTCCCGTGCAAGATACCTTTCACCCTATGTTTTTTTCGAAACTGAAATACAAAAACAAAAAACAACAAACAACGTCGTTAAATAAATAATAAGTAAAATAAACATTAAATATATTATAACATTAATTTTAATTCTAACATTAAATAAGTAAAATAATAATTAGAATAAGTTGTATAAATAGTAAAATAAACATTAAAATATATTTACATCAGCATCGACCCATATCCTGCATATCACATGTCCACCAAAGTGAGGTAAAAGTGTGAGGTCAAAAGGCCCCCCTCCATAGTTGTCCGGTTCGGCCTCGTACACCTCCATCAGCACCCCCTGAGCATGACCCCCACCATCCTGCTGTTGAGGCTGCTCAATATCATCCTACTGCTGAGGCTGCTCAATATCAGGCTGCTCCTGCTCAATATCAGGCTGCTCATGATGATCCTCATACTGATGCTGCTGATACGCATAAAAAATGATACTCGTGAGGCTGAGGCTCCTCACAATGATACGCATGATCCTGCGCCTGCTCATACACCTGATAATCCTGCTGATATTGTGTCAGGTCCACCATCTGGGATGGACCGTCTGTGACGTCGATCCTCCCGCAGCATCAACCCTAGCAAGTCTTCTGCCCCCACTCGACCTCGACCAGCCATGGGAAGGTATAATGCTTGCTTCTCCCTCCGTGCACTACTAGTAGGGGCAGCCCTCCCTGCCCTATGTCTGTCACTCCTATTCTGAGGCGGCTCAGGCGGCCTCCGAGACGTATTTCTCTAAGACATATCTGCACAACATGTAAAAAAGCAAAAAATCAATGACACATTTTCACACAGACATTGTGTCATTTCTAACAATTCGACAACAACACTAATATTTCGATAGTGTCATTTCAATCCGTAAACTACCACATTGTAGTCAAACTAACTAAAATCAACATTAACAAACATATTTCTAACTAATTTCATCATTAACAATCCAAAAAACAAAAACAAAAAATCATTGAGAGATTTTATCAAACACCTACAATGCAACTTTCAATCAACTTAAAATCAAACAATTTCAAATACCTAAAACTACCACATTTCACTCTAAACAACATCTAATATATTATTCCTAACTTAATTCATCACTAACAATCATAAAAACTAAATGCAAGCAAAATTTATGTAAACCTAAAAATGTTAAATTTCTTATAAAATTTGAAAATTTCAACCAAAAAAATGCAGCGAAGTAGGATAATCATCACTTACTTGATATTGTGGAAGAAATTGGCTTTGAATAGCGCAAGAATCGTGAAAATCGCACTTGGAGGGGGAAAATTCGTATTTTGAGAAGTTGGAAAAATGAAGGTTTGAGTTGTTGTGCTGCTGTTAAATGACTTAAGTTACGCTTTGTGAGTTAACTAACGCATGGGCATTATAGTATTTTCAGCTGGGTGGAAGCGAAATGTGTTAGGGGAAGAGCAGAAATCAAAAAATCTAGTCGGGGGGAAGGAGTCCATAGCTGAAGCAAAATGCTCTTATCACTGCCCTTGTAAAGTAGTAATAATTTTTATGATGCTTGTAAACTAACTTTTTAACCCACATTTATTCATGATGATGCATGAATCCTTGCTTATTTCTTTCCTATACCATACCTAATTTTTTTTATGATGCATGATATGATTTTTGGGAATAACATTCCTACTTGAGTTTGGTAAGAATTAACATTTTTTAGGAATGTTTCTAAAATCTGTTCAAATTAAAAATCTTATAGATAAAAATATTAATGTGGGTCATTGTGAGATTATAATTGTTGAGTTTTATTCATGTCAGTGGTAGTGAAAGAATCGTGTGTAACTAACAATTCTAAGAATAAAAAAAACTTTGAAATAAATATTTAAAAGTTCAAACAAACATAATAATGTTGTATTTTCAATTCTACTTCTACATCCCTTAAATAATATTATAAGCCTTGAGAAACTATGGCGAATACATGACAAATTATAGTATGTTTTTAATAAGTTAAGTTATAGTATATTTTTAACGGTTAATGTTCTTAAAAATATTAAAAAATTAACTGGTATATAAGGATATTATACTTCCTCCAAAAAAGAGATACGATAAGAATTTAATTAGTATATGTTATTGTTGTATAACTATTTTACACACATCTAATGTTGTGTTGTCATCTCCAGGGTCTGCCCTATAAATTTGGTTACCTTGGGCGAATCAAGAGAGCGGTGCCCTTATAAAAAAAAAGTTTCCACAAAAAATTATAAGATTAAGAGAAATGAACGGAAAAACTATTTAACATTTCATTGACATTGTGTAAGAAGAGACTCATATACATAGAGAATTGTTTGTTCTTGTGTTAATAGTTGTTGAATTGAGAAGGAGATATATTTTTTGTTTACAAATTGAGATAGAGAGATTAAACATAGAGAATGAGAATTAGAATGAAAAGAGACTCATAAACTAAATATTTTGACTTTTGAGTGTTAATTAATATGGAAAAAGAAAATCTAACTCTTTATTATTCATAACCCTTTATATCATTATTTTAATTTTAGTGTCACAATTAGACTATTCACTTGTTGTTCACTCATGACTCAGTTCAGTTGCTAAAATTATGGATGTATTTAATATTTTTTGGTACATGTAATTAACTGATTTTATTCTCTATTTAATTTAATCACATCATTTATTAGTTTTGACTTTGTAGTGCTCCTATAATTTTGTTAGCAACTAGCAGCATTTTATATTTTTTTTATGGGAGTGTATATATATAGGTAGCAAAAAAAAATTGGTGCCCCTAAAATTGTGGAGCCCTGGGCTGCCGCCCCCCAAGCCCGTGCTCAGGGCCACCCTGGTCATCTTAACCGATGAATACATCAACATATGTGTATTCATATTTATTAATTGATGTGGTAGCACATCATTAGTATATGAGTAAAATAATTGTATATCGATAGAGTATGTTAATTAAATTCTTTTAATAATATAGTTGGGGGTAAGAGAATTGATTGGAGTGGAGTGATAAAAATGTTAAATGTATAAAGATAAAAATATCAATTTTATTGGACGACGTTCTCTTATACTTTGAGTAGTGATATTTGAACAACCATTTGAGACAACTTCTTTTTTCTCTTTTTTCATTGGTTAAAAACAATGGAGAGAATAAAAGTAAGAGAGAGAATAAGAGGATAATGTGAGTATGAGAGAGAAAGTTGTCACAAAGTGGTTGTACAAATCTCTTATACTTTTAATGTACTTTTACTTTCTCTTTCTCTCACTGTCTACCATTTTTGCCTAAAAAAAAGCAAAGAAAAGCATTGTGCAAAAATTGTTGAACAAATATCACCACTCCTTACATACTAAAGTGAAATAAAAACTTTAAGCTCAACTTGTTCTTCATGGTTTTTTTTTGTACTACACTCTTTAAATTTAATTCGAAGATTTAATTTACTTCAAAAAAAAAAAAAACTCGAAGATTTAATTGCATTATGAATAATATATAGGAAGACTAAAGATTTTATTTCGAACATTTAAGTCGGAGAGAGTACATATAAAATTTAGCCTTGAGAAATTGTCTTATCTCATTGCAAAAAATTAACACTACGCCAACTACAATTTGATGGTCAGATGATATGACGATGATGAATTGATGATAACACCTAAGACCAATTTACTAAGTTTACCAAAGTTACGTGCAACATGCAAACAAAACTCAATATGCATCTGAAGATAACATCTCTACTTTATTTAAATAAACTAAAATATCAAAATGGAAAAGAATGTAATCATAACAAATTGACATCAACAATGTGATTTAAGTAATATGTATAAAAAAAATTAAGCACATTAGGTTCTAATACAGACTTCTACAATTCGTAAATTAAATATAAATTTATTATAGATCAACAATGAATTTAGGCTAAATTACATTTTTGGTCCCTTAACTATTTATTTGGTATCGGTTTGGTCCCTTAACTATATTTTGATTTATTTTGGTCCCTTAAATTTATCTCTGTTACCATATTTAGTCCTTTCTGTTAGTTTTAATAGAAGAAACGTTAGGGTTTGTACAACATCATCAACAACAACAAGAAAAAACTCAAAAACTCATAAAATTCATTCACAAACCCTGAATTTCATAAACAACAAAAAAAAATCCAAATTTCATAACAAAAACCATAAACAAGAAAAATCATTTTTCTATGTATAACCTAACTCATCTTCTTCCCAATATCCTTTGCATACAAATTCCAAAACCATTTTTCTTTCCATAAAAATTTCAGAACCATATCTCTTTAAAACTCTATCTCTTTCCATGTTGTCTTCCCATTATTTATAATTGTACTGTTGCTGCACCTATTTGCTTTAATTCAGACCACAATTTCATATTGCTGCATGCCCTTTCTTTCGAATTGAATTTCTAAGGCTATGAATCAACACAGTGTCGTGCCCTTTTGATTTGTTGTGATTGTCGTGGCTATTTTGTTTCAATGAGTTGGTTTTTGTGAAGGATTGGTGATGATGAGTTTAGATCCGAAAATGGGTTGCTTTTTTAAGGAATGATGATGATGGATTTTGATCTGAAAATGAGTTTTTGTGAAGGATTGGTGGTGGTGATGATGATAGATTAGATTGGATTTTTGAATAGGACCCAAAAATGGGTTTCTGGATTTGTATTTGTTGAAGAAGAAATAATGATGATGAAGAAATGATGAAGAAGAGATGTTGGATTTGTTTTGCTGAAATTTTTTTTATGAAGGTTGATGAGGAAGATGATGAAGAAGTTGAATGAAGATGATGATTGTACAAACCTTAACTTTTTATTAATAAAACTAATTGAAAGGACTAAAAGTAGTAGCAGAGAAAAATTTAAGGGACCAAAATAAATCAAATTTTAGTTATAGAACCAAACCGATACTAATTAAATAGTTAAGGGACCAAAAAGACAATTTAGCCGTGAATTTATAGTTCTCCCTCATATATATTTATTTTTTCATCAATTGAATTAATAATATCATTTCAAACTCAAATCTTCATTTAGTAGGCAATATGTCCCTCATCCTTAGGCAAACATGCGTTCTTCAATCCTCGTAGATTTATTTTATTTATTTATTAAAATAATATAATGTTATGTTTACAACTCAACTATATTAAAAAAAAAAAATACTAACTCAACTAGTAAAATGTTAAAATCGATAGATCAGACGCTGAACGGGCTTCGAACCTCAAACCTTCCACTTGTGTATGTGAATTCAATGATTACTTGTCAATGTTAATTATAAATTTTCATTAATCCTTTCGCCGAAATGGTAGGCCGTACTTTTCTTATGGTATTTGACAACTCCTTCACAAAGATGATGACATTTTTGAGTGGAATGTGGCGAATTGTTGCAAGCATATTTATCTAACATTTGGCATCGACAAAAAAGCGATGATCAATATATCATGCAGAATTTCTTAGTGCGAAGAGCATATATTGTGGATATTATCTACATATATTCCTGATGTTGATATAAAATTTGAAGTGTATTTTCTACTCACCGTACCTTTACGTGATCCTGCAATTTAGAGCAGAATTTCTTTTTGAGAAAAGGATGTTATGGGCCATGGGAGGGTTCCGGATATAATTCATTAGAAAAACATTTTATTGACACTCTTAGTACTTTTTTCATCCCATATTAAGGATTATTGACGCTGTTTGCCCATGTTTATTTTTTTGAGGCGACGTTTGACCATGTTATTATCAATTTTTTTATAGTAGAAATCTTGTTAATAATTAAATCTATGCATTGACATATTATTTTGTGACGAAAGAGTAACACCTTAAAGATAAAAAAGTGATTTGCCAAACAAATTGATAACAATACACTACTAGTAATAGAAAAATAATGGTATATGAAGTAAATGAAATTCCATTTAACAATGAGCATACTATATATATATATGCTTGGAATCAGATCCGGCCTCAATAATGGTAGTGCCAATTCTCAAGTTTAGCTATTTATACCCTCCTGCTAACCACCTCCTACTCAATAAACTCGCTAACAATTAACTTAATTGCGTTCATCTTCTTCTCCAAAGTTATAGGAAACTTTCAGTTCTCTGCTCGTACCAAAATGTCTAACCCCAACCCCAAAGTCTTCTTCGACATGACCGTCGGAGACAAACCGGTCGGACGTATAGTAATGGAACTTTACGCCGACACCACTCCTCTCACCGCGGATAACTTCCGTGCACTCTGCACCGGGGAGAAAGGACTCGGTAGCAGTGGCAAGCCTCTCCATTACAAAGGCTCTACCTTCCACCGAGTCATACCTGATTTCATGTGTCAAGGAGGTGACTTCACCGCCGGTAATGGTACCGGTGGAGAGTCCATCTACGGGTCCAAATTTGCCGACGAGAATTTCATCAAGACCCACACAGGTCCAGGTGTTCTTTCGATGGCGAATGCAGGACCCGGTACGAATGGATCACAGTTCTTTATATGCACGGCGAAGACGGAGTGGCTTGATGGGAAACATGTGGTTTTTGGTCAGGTGATTGAAGGAATGGAGGTGGTGAAGGAGATCGAGAAAGTTGGGTCCGGTTCGGGAAAAACATCAAAGACAGTGGTTATTGCTGACTGTGGCCAACTCTCTGATGATAATGATCTCAACCAACAACATATATAGTATAGCTACCATGTATGCATGCATGCATGTTTCATGTTTCATGGATTGCTGCTATCGTTAATTAATTTCGCTTTAGTACGTACGTTTCCTAATTTGTCTGTTTGTTATACTATCTTTGGGAGATTAATTAATAATAATTAACTTGTTTGACATGTTAACATAGCGCTTTAATTTAAGGGAAATCAACCATATTGATTGATCTGCGTATGTGGTTAATTGGTAAGGTTCATCGTGAAGTGGAGTCTTGTAAGTTGTAGGTATGATAATTATCTCATGAGATCAGTTGTCTTCAATAAAATCAGCATGTGCATTTTCGGTTTTTGTTTTGCCTTGTTTTAGCTCAATTTTATATTCATTTTTTTGAATTTTTATTTTTATTTTTACGTGAAATATCTTTTGCTTGAAGGAAAGTATTATGTGCACAAAAATAAGATCCAGCAAGAATAAACCATATTGTTAGTCCCAGTAAAGGTGAGGCCTATGTTACCCGCTCTTGATTAGGGGATAATTTACCCCCTCATGATATCAACCAATCAAAATGTAATATACATAGAAAACATTTTTTTTGAGGGAATCAAACAAATAACATAAGAAATATTAAATGTCAAATAAATGAGTCAATTTTTTCCTAAATTATAAAGAGTTAATTTTAATCCTAAGGTAACTTTTAATACTATTAATTTTTATTTAATTATATTTAGGTGTTCAATCTTAATTAATTTACACCGTAGGACTTATAAGATTTTGGCTTATAACATTTTAATTTATTTTATTTATTACTTTTAATTACGTCAAAAAAAATTATTACTTTTAAATTTTATGATTTTTTTATGTTACGAATTTTTATAAATATTACAATAGTTCATTTACACATTTGTGTATTAAAATCATATTTAACCAAGAATATTTGTCTTTTTTCTTTCCCCCTTTTGAAATTTTTGCTTTAAGAATGTAAAATAATGTAAATTACAATTAAAAGAAAATAAAAAAACTATTATTTATTATTCTGGTATTGCACATTTTTTTTAACACACTTCTAATGTTTCTAGAGGTTAGCACAAAGGATGAAAATGGTAGAGACGGAAACAATCGATAGATGAAATAAAAGAAATACTTATGAAGAGCGCAACACCAAAACGCTCACAAATTGCTCATGTAAAAAGTTCGGACGAAATTTTGGCAAAACTTTGCTAAAGAAAAAGGTTTGTATGAGAAAGAACATAGAGCTTGCAAAGAATCTGCTAAAAATTACAGTGTTAGGAAATTATTCTCAACTGAAGGAGACACTACTCACATTGTTGCAACTAAAACACCCTTAGGTTACAACCTAATACCCTCAAAAGGCAAGGAATCTCGTTCAAAATTAGTTGAAGTTAATATTCCAAAGGTATTAACCATACTGTGTCTTTACTAGTAATTTTATTTTCGTATAATTGTAGTTTCTTTACATTTATTTAATTTATTTTTCTATGTTCATGCAGTGGTTGGCTGAATTATATCATCGTAAAACTACAATGATGTTAAATGATGAAGAATCTAATCTTGCAGTTTACATATTTGATAGTCAATATAATAAAAAAGCTGACGAGTTAATCATACTTTTTTATTTTATTTTGATTTTTTTAATTATTATAATATTTTTAAATATTATCTTATTTTATAAGTTGTACAGATAATGATATAGCTAATCTTAACCATTGTAGGAGAAAGGTCATAATTAGTACGAAGATAAATTACAACAAAGGATTAAGGAAGATGCTGCAGGTTTGAAACCCAACAAATTTATTGACGATGATGTACAAACTAGTTTTTTTTGTCAATATTGAATTGATTTGATACTTAAATCACTAACGTTAAATTATAAGATAATAATTTCTCTTCAAATTGTTCCAGATAATTGATTTGGATGCTTGCATGTTGACTTTTGATGAGAGATTGGAATCGCCAATTTATCCTAAATATTGGTTTCTTACGATCACATTATCGGTAAATTATTATTGATAAATATTTTTTTATGTAAAATTTACAATTTTAATATATGCTCATTGCAGTTTAAAATGTATTTATTTTTTAAATTAATTTGATCAAAATTACAATTATAATTTTAATTTTACAATGTATGTATTTAATTTACAATTTTACAATTTTAATTTCAAAAGAGGGAAAGAAAAAAGACAAATATTCTTGGTTAAATATGATTTTAATACATTAATGTGTACATGAACTATTGTAGTATTTATAAAAATTCATAACATAAAAATTACAGAACTGATCATAAAAATTAAAAGTATTGAATAAAATTAAATAAAAATGTTATAAGCCCCGTAGTGTAAATTAATTAAGATTGAACACCTAAATATAATTAAATAAAAATTAAAAGTATTAAAAGTTACTTTAGGATTAAAATTAACTCTCTTTTTTTGTCGAAAAAAATGACTCATTTATTTGACATTTAATGCTGTCTATTTATATTAAATTTTGATTGGTTCTTATTATGAGGGTGTAAATTACCCCCTAATCAAGAGAGGGTGATCTAGAAGGAAAAAAAAAACCAATAAATTATTATTCTTTCTTTGATTTAATAATACCTCCGTCTGTAAATATAAAATCGGTTTGAAAAAAATATAGGAATTAAGAAAGTTGTTTGCTGTATTAATTTTGTTGATAATTAATTGCTATTGTTTTACAAATTTTTCCTTTATGAAAGAAAATTATGAAATATTTCATGAGTATTTAATACATATTCCAGAAAAATGTATAACTTAAATATGGGTATATTGACAAAGAAATAATTAATGCATTTTAAAATTTAAAGAGAATTCTATAATAAATGAGTTCTTATAAATTATACTCCCTCTAATCTTTTTTACAAGAAACAATCGACTTTTTAGATACATATTGAATAATTTATGTATTTGGTTTAAATTCTTGACTAGATACCTAAATTATTCAATGTATCTAAAAATTCGATTGTTTCTTTTAAATAGAACGAGAGGGATTTAGAAAGAAGAAAAAAAAAACTAAAACCAGACAATTATAATATGAGGTGAAATTAAAAAGGAAGAAAAAAATTATGTGAGCAAGAACCACAAAAACAAAGAAACAAGAATTAAGCTCAAACAAACAAGAATAGTTCACGACCTCACAATCTTAGCATTACGATCTTCATCTATTTAGATTTCAAATTAATCTCTAATGTAAACAATCTTTTTGATTTGGTTAAGGAGCTCCTGATCTGACTAATGATTACTCTGAAAGATTGTCAAATATTGAATCACATATTGATGAGTAAAATTGTTCATGTTGCAATGACTTTGAATATATTGAATCACAGATTGTCAAATACTAGTATAATTGTTCATATTACTCCATTGCATAGCATTGCATTGCACTATTTCAAACAACCTCATGATATTCATAGCACCTACATCCATACTACTCAATTTGGTGATATAAACGGACCCCACTTAATATATTATATTACTTCATACTTCTAAATTATATAGACAATTCAACTACATTTTTTAAATATTTATACCACACATCCAAAATTCTGAAATGGACCCGAGTAAATTTACACTAACCAATCGCAACCCAAAAAGTATGTGTTGTTTTTAATTTATATATTCTTTTATCCCAACAGAGGGCTTAAGACACGGTAGTAGAATTTGGCAACAATGGCCATTTTGAAACTGCTTTGCAAAGCCAAATATCAATGCTTTTCTAACACAGTGTATTTATTTGCAGTTAAGATACCACAAAATTCAACCGTTAATTATGCTCTCACAAGTGAAGATATTAGAATTACAAAATGCTAAATTGGTCACATTGTATTTCAAATTTATTATGTTTGTCGCAAGTTGACAATCTACCATGTATATCTAGCAAAGTAACAAACAAATATTTTGGGGAGCAGAGTTATCACATGTAATTTTTCTCCAACAAACTTTGACAAAATTGTCTTTTAAATCACTATATATTTGCTTAAAAGAAAAGCAAGTTTGCTCAAAACCATCACCATTGAAATTTGAAAAAGTCTGTTGCAGCAAAAAATATAGTTATGGTTATTTTTGAAAGGAATATAGGTATGGTATATTTGAAAGAAATTAAAATAATAATAGCTCAACTTGCCGTTTACCACCTCTAGCTCTATAACTCAATTCCATCACAGAGTCTTCATATATCCTGTTTTTTTTTCTTTTTCTTTTTCTTTCTAGCTAGCAGGACGCAACAAGTAGTGTGGAACTCAACTAATAAATGAGTTGCATTGAGTCATTGGCATGTGATGTGTGGTTGGAAAGCAGGAAATGTTTCAGCAAATTAATGGACACTTCTTCTTAAATCCGAACCGGATTCACTTCACAAAATTCAAAATGTTTCTCCCACCATTAATGAATTGCTCTCTCTCTCAACTCTACCTTTACGGCTATCAGTCCGCTCAAGTTTAGCGCCCACGTCTCCAACATTTTCGATCTTAACAAATAATTATAAAAAAAAGTATTGTGAAAATAGATATAATCTTAATAATCAAAAAAAAAAATCACATTTTTAATAAATGTTATTTTAATTTTTTTTGAAGGAAACATAATATTGATTACTATTTTTAATCATAGTTTATCAATTAATAGTATGTGTATTATTATTTTCTTAAGAGACCTCGTTTCAAAAATATTAGATGAACATATAAGACAAACTTATGATCTGCAACGCCTTTACAAACTTTGGCACCATGAAAACTTGATAAAATCGAGGGACCTTCAGAGCAAATAATATAAAAATAGGGTGAAAGGGGTCATCTTGACCGAGATCCATAGTGAGGTGTTATTGGACCAACATGATCATCAATGGTAATATATAATTACTGGGTTTTTACTAAATATTAATCTGAATTTGATTTCATGTTTTAATAGTGAGGAATGTTAGCAACACTCTCTTTTGAATACTCTCCCTTTTTTATTGGTTTAAATCATTGTGAATCTACGCTAAATTGAACCCCAACAAAATGGTGGGAAACGATTTCATCCAACATGAAAAAGTGAGTATGAACAGAGCATTAAAAGCGGCAGTTGAGAGTTAGGAGTGTGCATCTATTTGGGGCGCATTCAACTAGTATTTATTGAAGTGCTCATTCATCACATTATTGTCACACTACCCATTTCTCATTTGCATTTGCATTTGCCAACTGGACTTCTAACATTCATGGAGTTGCCGGAGAAACTTTTATTTGCAATATTTTTAATTCTTTCAGTGGCCATTGATGGAACAAAGGCAGATACTATGCTCACCGGCACTGTCATTTGTGATCAATGCAAAGACGGGCAGAGATCTCTTTTCGATTATCCTGTTAATGGTGAGATCTAACTCTTTCAACATCATATTTGTTTCCTTGTTTTATGGTTTGAACTTGCTATACTCCATCTATTAGTACTATACATTTTGTGTTCTCGTTAGGGGTACTGTCATTCAACTCATTTTAGTTATACGTTCCAAACAATTAAGACTTCATTGCTTTGTCTTTAGAGACCAAGAACACATAATAACCATTTTAGTTTTTCTCCTGCATTGATAGATAGATTGGACTGTTTACGGTTTGGCTAATGAAGGAAAACCGAACCAAACTGAACCTCTAGTCTATCATAGTTTCGTAAAGCTGAACTTAATCGTTAATAGTTTTCCCCAACCAAACTAGTATAATGGTCAATCGCAATAGTTTTGTGTTTTCGAACCAAAACTACCTTCATAGAATAAAAACTAAAAACTAAAAGTTGAATCAAATCCAATATTATGACTAATAAAAAAAACAAAAAATCAAACTACACCAATGAGCCGTAAGATAGTTCATAAACTCAACTTACCTATTTGAGTTCGTGAAATGCTAATCACAATTTAGTTTTTTTCAATGCGGTTCATTTCGATTTAATGATTCCATTTAGTTTATAGTTTCTTAATTTGATAAGCTAGAAAGAAAACATGAAGTGAGTCCATTATGAGTTTTTATTTGTAATAAGCATTGGGGTAAAATATGGTTAATGTATGTTTTAAATTGTGACATGGATTGAGTTAGTCCACTTAAATTATATTTAAGAAACAAGTAGGTTTATATTCTTACATTTTTTATCAAAAAAGAAGTTCAATAGTTGGAGATGCTAGAAATAACTTTACTAGGGGAAAAGAAAAAAACCCTTTGTTGTTGTTGTTGCTGTGTATCATGAGATAGACTAATACTTTACTTTTTCACGTGCTCACATGTTGTGACTTGTGAGGTAAAAGTGCAAGATTTTTCCCCTCTCCTGTTTTAGTAAGGGTGGCCTTTGTTTTGTCTCAGCTGAATTTTCATTGCCTCTAGTTGGGACAGTTGGGCAGCTGGTTATGTTCAATAAATACAATTAATTTGGTCACAATCTATACATACCTATGTCATAGATTTTATTGACCGAATTTAATGCAGGTGCAAAAGTAACTCTGTCATGTAGTGACAGCAACGGGCAAGTAACAATGTCAAGAGAGGAAACAACAAATTGGTTTGGAAGCTATACAATGAGGTTTGACGGAGCACCAGACTTACGTGGTTGTTCTGCACATGTCTCAGGAAGTAATAATGGACAAGGAGGACCAATGAGTTGTGGTGAAGGTGCTGGTCCTGCTCAAAATCCAAGACTCATGTTTAGGATGTTTGACATGGAGATGTATGCTGTGGATCCACTCCTTGCTCAGCCTGCTCAACCTATGCAATACTGCTCAACATCTTCCAACCCATCCCCACCACCACCAACATTGGCACCACCCATTTCTTCTCCTCCTCCACATTTCAACCTACCCCCAATGCCACAACTTCCGCCATTACCACCAATGATTTTTCCAGAAGCTTCAGCATGTCCATCACAGTAAGTTTATTACCGTTAAACTTTCATATTACCATTAAACTTACTAGGATGATAATAAGATTTCATTACAATTACAGTTTTGGTTATACTATTTTCACCAACTCACTAAGAGTCGGCCCAACACATTAGGAGGTCTAGGCTTAATTGATAATAAAGTCAGTTAATTTAATATTTGTTAAGATTAATATTATGTTTTGAAAATAGTAGAATATGGTGGTCTATGGCGAACAAATGAAAGTAGAGGACAACAAATATAATTAAGCCTAAAAATACATTTTTTGAGTAAACCTAATAATAATAAGTTTAAAGACTCATGTAAAAATTTGAGTTTAAAAGGCAAAGTACCAAAAAAAAATTAGTTGAAAATAATACATAATGAATAACATTATATGCCTGTTCAGGCAGTGGTTTTCTTTTAAAAAAACGCGCCAGATAGGGGTCGAACCTACGACCTTCTGCTTAGGAAACAGACGCTCTATCCACTGAGCTACAAGCGCTTATTGTGAATTGTTATAACAATTAAAGATTTATTGATCTTTCATGAACAAGTTTGTTTTATATTATACTTTGTAAACTGTGTTGATAGGAAGTGGACAATGCCGGAATATGAATGCTATTGGAGGGGTGTGAACAGAGACACAAAAGTAGGTGTAGCTTTTGGAATGGTTGCAGCAAGGAGATATGGAACAGACATGACACTGTGGTATGGCCTGAAAGGGAGAGGGGATCCTTATAGGACTCTTTTGAGAGAAGGGATCACTGCACTTCTTAACTCTTATAACAGCATCCAATTCTCTTACCATCCACTTGGTGTACTCACACACATGAATTATGCTTTGATGGGCTCAACTAGGGATGTCCTCGTTACTGCTTATCACTTCATGAGAGCTAATTCTGGTGCTGGAAATGTTTCTTGCAAATTCACTTCTTGCAATTAATCTTCATAATTTATATTTATTTACCCTTTTCCTAGTATGTTTGGGAAATTATTGATTATTTTTAACAAAAAAATGTTGACGCACTGTAAAATAATCTAACCCAAACATACATACATGCTAGAATGTTAATTTAAAGATATTCTACAACTTTTTTATGTATTCTATAAGTGGTGATTTGGTGTTGTATATATGGTTTTGAATATGCAACAACCGAGACAATTCAGACATGGTTAGTCCCATTTTCATATTCATACATACTTGTGATCGATATAATTAAAGTTGTAAAACATCAATGAAGATACCAGCAGGCAGCAGTAGCGCACACACCCAATGTGTGAAAGGTTTGTGTCCAACAAAGGTACGTTGTGCTCCGGTCTCAAATTAAATCATTACTCAAAGTATTTGAATTCATTTTTTTAATCAAATACAATAATTATTTTATTTATATTTAAGTCTGGAGTAATAATTTAATTAGCAATTCGAGTGGGATGGTGATTCTTTTAGCATCAGCGAACTGGATATATTTATCACCACAAACAAAAAAAATAAATATATAGCACTAGTCCCCTAAAATTATCGACGCTCTGACTTTTACGAATAATAAATTGGTGCAAGCAAGCAAGATAACAATTGTAAAATGGGTCCTTCAAAAAAAAATTGTAAAATGGGAAAATCAATTCTATTTTTTTTTTGTGTAAATTTTACAATATTCTATATATTTTTGTATAATTTCATTAAAAAATAAAAAAATATTTAAAAATAGAGATTAAAAGTAGTGATTGAAAATTTTGTAGAAACTAAAAATTAAAGAAAAATTTAGAGGAATTAAAAAAAAAGTTGGTATATTAATAAAAATCAGAAATATATTTAACCCTTATATTTTTGCCGCAATTGTTTAACCTATCACCATCACCCACCATAACCTCATCCAAACTCCCACATATCAAGAATCATTGAGATCGAGTGTAATAACATATACATAGACACGGACATATATTTTGACAAAAACATGATCTTGAAGAAGTCTTACTAACACCTACATAGTCTGCATTTACATTCATTGATCCCTAATTATCTAAGAATGATTGAGAATATTTTTTTCAAATGTTGAAGATGTCAACTCTTAAAGTAAACAGGAGAGGATAACTATTATTACTATGAATTTATCAAATTTATAAAAAGAAATGACAAAAAGGAGCAAGATATTCGATTATTAAGAGTTCAACAATTCCAAGAATGAGATCATTGTTAAAATGGAGCAGCTTTTACACAAAACTACTCTAAATAACAAAGGATCTTAATCCCACAACATTTAGGGACGAAGATGGATCTGTGTTCGGAGACTGAAGATTTCGGGTGAGGGGGCGACTACGTTCCTGGTTCTTTATAGAATTTGATTTAGAATCGAATTCTAGGTTTGTGTTTGGTGGTAATGAGAAAGCATCGGAGCCATGGTGCTTGTTGAGATGGGAATGGAAGAGATGAAAAGGGAAAAAGTGATCAGGTGTGAAAGGGCTATCTTACAATCATAGACTTTAAACAAATCCAGCCACATATGGGTGTAGGAACTTTAAAATAAAAAAGGGGGTAAACATGGGGGACAAAAATTGCTTAAAAAAAACTAGGGGGGCCAAAATTGCACAATTTTAAAACCTGGAGGACTAAAACTGCATTTAAGCAAATATATTGGTCTGGGGTTGACTCTTGATGCAATCCTATTGTGATGAGAAAATTGTCCACGACCCTCTCACACATATCCTTAATAGCTTGAATATAAGCAATTTTGGCTACTTTCTTCTTTAAGGCTTTCCACAAAATTTCTCTGAGCATTCTATCACACGACTTCTTCAAATTGAATGAAACTAAGTGCAAGTCTTTTTTTTATTTACGTGACATCGCACCATGACACGTCTGAGAGTAAATATATCAGTTTCGTTGTTTGCCTGCCAATATAAATATATAATCAAGTTTGTTATCAGTAACTCAAGTTTATTTTTGTAGTCCTCGTTCAACCACTATTTTTCCCATAACTTCATGGTATGATTAAAAGTTTAATCCCTCTATAATTTGCACAATTTTGATATCCATATTGTTCTTATAGATCAAAATTGCTTTGATCTCATAGTTTTGTCAAAAAGTTTAATTTCCCTGTAATTTGCACAATTTTGTTGTTTCGTGTTATTTCAAAAAATTGCAAACATGTCCTTATCAATGTCAAAAACTGCTAATTGGCCCTTTTAAATTTCCAAAAATTGCAAATTGGTCCATATAAATGATCATAAAATTGCAAATTAGTCCCAAGAAATTATCATTACATTTTAAAAATTTGTAAGTTGGTCACTAAAATTTTAAGAGTGGATAGTTTGTGCAACTTTTTTTTTATTAAGAGTGGATAATTTAATTACTCCATCCAAAAAATAATAATACAAATGAGCAGCGTTGAATTGAAAAATTTGAAATATGTATAAGATGAGTGTTATAAACATTTTAATTCAAAAAGTCTATATAAATTCTAATATTCACTCTTTTATTATCTGAAATTCATGTGAGTCACACATGTAGAAGTGACGAGGAGTGTTATAGACACTTTATTTTTAAAAGTTTATCTCACATCTACATTTTTGTTGAATGAAATTCATCTGGATCACAAGTTTAAAAATAAAGAAAATCATCTGAATTTTATCAAATAAAAAAGTAAATGTATTAGACTGTGTTAAAAAATATATTTCTAGCATTTTATCATATAATTATAGTTTCTCAAAAAAAAATATTGATAGCTCCACCTAAACACAATCTAAGAGCATATTTGATTAAACCAATATAAGATATATCGTAGGCCACATCAACAAAATTTAATGGAATCAATATTAATTTTTATTTGTTAGGTGAAAGAATGAATGAATAGGTTATTTAAACTGTAATTATATAAAATAAAATAAAAAAACCAGTTTGTGGAACAACTAGAAGGCATAAGAAGAATAAGATTAAGATTAGGGTGAGCGTTAGAAGAGAAGAGAAAGGAATTTGAAAATGGAAAGGTTAGGGTGGTGTTTGGAATTCGTTCTTCGACATTCAAGTTTAGAGAGTGAGCATGTTAAGGAACTGGTTAAACTAAGCTCAGTCACCGAAATCGATAATCGGAAGATGAAAATGCTTCTGTTGAATTTCCTTGAAGACGAGTTGTTGTCCAAAGCATCTACTCCTGAATGGATGCTTGAAATTCTCGAGGTATTCGAAAAACTACTTCTACATGATTGGGACCCTTCAAACCCTAATCCTAACCCTATTAGCGATTCCATGAAATCTGCTTACCGCATCGTTGCTGTGGAATGTACCGTTAAGTACCTTGAAGCAGAAGCAGGTACATCTAACCCTAAACACTATCTTCAAGCAGTTGAAAGAATATGGAAACGTAGGTTTCAAAAGCTGGAGGGAAGTTATTTGTTAACTCCAGAATTGAGAGACTGGAAAAGGCTAATCGATGGTTCCCTTTTCAACCAACGATACATGCTCAAACTTGCTTCATTTTCTGAATCCAGAAGGACAGCCATTCAAGGTGTTCAACTCTTTTTGAAGGATGCTCGGAATAACCTTTTAGGCCCTTCCTTTCTTCACTCTGTTGCTGCTGCTACTTCTCAAAATCAATCCCATAATGGTTATTTCTTTTTTGTTGTTTGTTTATTACCGCTTTATATCTCCTCATACACTACTTACTTGCTTGTCTTTTGAAGCACCGACACAATGTCGACATATGTAATTACAATCAATTATGTCATTTTCTCAAATTATTACCGGTGGTGTCCTGTTCTATTCTATTCGTATATGTGCTTGTGCTTCATAGGTAGTTAATTCACTTTTTTAAGAGTAAATAATTGCAATTAAGTGAGTAAGAGCCTTATATACTTTGGGAGAGAATTTCATTGCAAAATGCATAGGGTCTCCATGAATCATTGGTTAGGACTGACAAATCTAAATCATTGATTTTCATTCCTCCATGAATCCCCATTCACGCTTTCTGATTTATCAAAAATACTTGTTTGCTTTTTAGAACTTTTAATCACATTTTGTTTTTCTTCTTCTCATATTAGAGTCTCCAATGGAACTCGACAAAGACAATAGAAGGCTTAAAGGCAAGGCTTCTACTACTGTTGTTCTTGAGGAAATGGCTACATCAACCAGCTGTAGCAAATTTGACTCTTTGCCTATTCATGAGGCCCCAAAGAATGGGGAATCACTTAGATGCAATTCTGTGGAGTTTGAAACATTTGCGAACGATCCCGTGCCCGATTCGATTTGTATGCCGGACATTGTAAGGTCTGATGTGGCAATTGAAGAAATGAATCAGGAGCCACAAATGGAAAACCAGAGTAAAGATGCAAACGTACCCAACCCACAAGCTTGCCTAAATATTAACAATGATGAGGCCAATCTTACGAAGGCAACTTCCCATCAAAGTGATGTTCATCATCCTAGCTTGATGAAACCAAATAGTTCTGCTCGTACTCACGAGGTAAATTTGTTTTGTAATTTTTTGTTTTTCTGGTTGATTCCTTTTTACTCTAAAAACACTAGTCTGTTGCAACAAAATATTGCTGCATGTGCTCATGAACAACCATGCTTGTAATTTTTTGTTCTTCCGATGCCTTGATTTTATTGCTTATTTTATGTAGTGGGATGATTCGATCGATGGATTGCAGGCAGGAACATCAAGGGGCACAAGTAGAATTCGTTTGCCTACTCCACCAGAGAGGAAGAAGCTTTCTCCGCTGAAGGAGTATGTACCAAAAAAAATTACAAAAAGGAGAAAGAAAAAAAAATGGAGTCAATGGGAAGTGGATAATCTAAAGACCGGAATTAAAGTGTATGTACTTGTTTTAACCAATCAAGTTACTATAATATTTTGTTTGGTATTTCATTGATACAATGTTTTTTCGTTTTTGGTCAGTTCCTCGTCTCTTTTTGCTTTTACTTTTACTTAGTCATACATTTTTTAATATTTGATAGTGTGTGAAATTCTGGTATTTTTAGTCTCTATGCATAAGAGAATATGTTTCATCTCTCAACAGTCGCATATCTCACCATTTTACTATTCAAATTATTTTACACTAACTATTTATGCTTCATTTGAGAATATAGATAGAATTAAATTCACTTTCACTACAAATTCATATTCTCATTTATCTTCTTTTTTTTTTTTACAGAATTGGAGAAGGAAACTGGAAATCAATTCTTCGTTCTTATGAATTTGACGAAAGAACTGAAGTAAGTCTAGTTAAAAGGTATTGGTGTTTCCTTTTTTCTGCTTATGCTTCTAACGTGAATCAAATTTTGTTTATCAGGTTGATTTGAAAGATAAGTGGAGAAATTTGAAGCGGTCTGGATGCCAATGAAAAATTTATGCACGTATTCATTTTTTTTTTTTTTTGCTGATCAGTTCATGCCAAGCAGAAGGGCTGTATATGTTAACAGAGTTCAAATGATGAACTCAGATTGAGATAGTATTACCTTTTGAATTTGGAAGGTATGTTCAGGTGTATTTTGTATATGTCCCTAGAATTTTACTTCACAATCATGAAAGGAAGTCCAATAGTGTCTGATATTGCGTTAGCAGGGAGTATTCCAAGTAACTTTTGTTTTAAAGGTCCAAAACTTATTTTAGGTGCACTTGTATCATTATCCTTGATAAAGCAGCGAGCCATTACAGTTTGTCCTTGACTTATTATGTTTGTGCCTGAAAGGTTGAAAGACACCACCAATTAGAGTTAGTATTGACTGCAATCATGCAGCTTTATTAGATATTTTCGTTATTCTATTTAAATACAGTGAATTAGCAAGTTCTGCATATTCATTTACAGGAAAAGTTTTGAACAGAAAGATGATTTTTAGGTCACTTGAATAACATTCCTATCAACCTTAATCTACATGTTTTGATGTGCCAAGCATGCATAAGATCCTTCATTACTTGTAAATTAAAATTTTAGAAACTTCGATTTTCCTTAAACTATACATTAAGAACTTTTCATACTGGTGGAGTATTCACAGGGGGTACTGCGGAATATGTGCGAGCCCCCTCGAATGGAAAAATAAAATTTAATGAAGATTTAGTTCACCCTACACGTACACGTCATGGA
>Ga0315915_1001401_pt1 | contig 29091 bp, 14 predicted proteins | sample MpolbnodulesMG_FD_207738 | JGI IMG/M metagenome (GOLD analysis project Ga0315915, IMG submission 207738) | Medicago polymorpha root nodule microbial communities from Los Angeles, California, United States - branched nodules | ecosystem: Host-associated > Plants > Roots > Nodule | place: USA... | reverse complement strand
CAAAACCTTATGTTATGACATCGAACTAAGACTCTAAGCCCACATTGAATAGTTATCACAGATATAACATGTTTATATATTGTTTACTCGTAGCAATTATTATCAACATGGTGTAAATGTACTTCAATGAAAATTGTTGTTTCATTATCATTGAAGTATATTTTCCAATTGTTTTTTTATATTTATTATTATTTATACTTTAATGCATTTTTTGAATCTTCTTTTCTTTCTATTTTAAAACTATGGTTTTCTAACCCCAATTTCATATATTTTTGTAATTTTTTTTGGTGTGAATCGAGTTTTAAAACGGTAAAGACTAATCAAACAAGTTGATTAAGATCTTTAAGAAATTTAACACATGGAAGTACAATCATAGGAGTTAATTAAAACACCAAAAGTGTTATTTGGCCTTGTTTTTTAAATAGATTTTAACTTGAAGTTTGAATTTATAACTTGTTTTTATATTCAAATTTGTCGTTGAACTTACTAGGAGGTGATTTTTTTATTGACGAAAGTTTAAGTGAGTTGGGTTCCAGGACACACCAAAATGGATAGAATGTCTGAATTTACGAGAAAAAAGAATGAAAGGATCAAAGTTACAAATTCAATAAAATAGAAAGATCAAAGTTATAATTTTTTTGACAAAAATAAACGATATTCATTCATTAAATTGATAGAGTACATCAATACAATATAAATTTAAAATTGTTAAAAACGAAAAGGATGAATCTCCGAACAAACTCACAGCATCTTCGCTTATAGTATAAAACGACATAGTACATATGCCTACAAATATGACTATATTCAAGCCACTAAAATACTCATGTTTCGGATCTGCAACGTTGACGACGCAAAAATCATTGATTGAATCTCTAGTTGATCAAAGTTAATCTTTCAACATGAATCAAATAAACATTGCACTAAGACAGGCAATAAAAAACACACTGCATAAAAACGGAAAATCAAAATAAACAAAGTCGTGTTAGACGAAAAAATCACATAACCAACGAAAGAAAGCTAAAAATATGTGAAAATCACTTATTTAACTAAAAGAGAAAGAAAAACAAGTTGACGAAAGTTTAAGTGAGCAGGGATCCAGGACACACCAAAGTGGACAAAAATGTTTGAATTTACGGGAAAAAGAATGAAAGGATCAAAATTACAAATTTAATAAAATAGGAGGGTCAAAGTTATAATTTTTTTTGCCAAAAATAAACGATATTCATTCATTCAAACCGATAGAGTACATCGAAACAATATAAATTCAAAATTGCTAAAAACAAAAGGAATGAATTTGCGAACAAACTCATAACATTCATGTTAATAGCATAAAACGGCATAGTGCATATGCCTACAAATATTATATTTAAGTAACCAAAATACTCATGTTATCAGATCTGCAACATTGACGACGCAAAAATTATTGATTGAATCTATATTTGATCAAAGTTAATCTTTCAACCTGAATCAAATAAACACTGCACTAAGACGAGAAATAAAAACTACACCGCACAAAAACGAGAAATCAAAATAAACAAAGTCATGTTAGACAACAAAATCACAAAACCAACAAAAGAAAACTCAAAATATGTGAAAATCACTTATTTAACTAAAAGAGAAAGAAAAACAAGTTGACAACCAAGGTTTTGAAAAGGGAAGAGAGAGAGGATAAAAGATATGTACATGTATACTATTTTTTTTTAATTTTATAATTAAAATGTTTAACTTTGATATGTATATATTTGTCAAATTTATTTAAAAGTAGCTCTGATTATTTTGGAAAAGGCTAAATATGTTTTATTTAAGCAATGTTAAATATACTTTTGAACATTATAAATTTGGGATTTGTACTTGCAGTGAGTACAATATTAGAAACTAGGGTTTAGTCTGTTTAAGTCATGCCTTAAGAATACTTTCAAGATTGATATTTATAACTCTTCGTGGGCTTGTTTTCTCGGGACTTAAGCCCCAATCAATTTGGGCCTTAAGTCATTTCACGAGGCTCTAGTAGCTTCTAGAAGGCTGCTGAGGTGGCGCACCTGGGAGGGACACACCTAAACTTCTCTGGAGGGTATTTGTGCTTTTAGGAATAGATTGATGGTTCACAGCCCCCCAAACACGAGTCTTGGGTCAAGGCAAAGTGATGAATATATAAGGTCGATTGTTCATAAGAGTTGTTGTACAGTGTTCCATATGCCTTTATGTGCTTGCTGAGGCGGCGCCCCTAGGAGGGACATGCCCAGGTTTTAGGAGTCCTTTTGGAGGGTGTTTCTGGAGGACGTTTGTGCCCTTAAGAATAGATTGATGGTTCACAACCCCCAAACACGATTCTTGGGACATTATTGAGGTTGATCTCAAATTGTACCCAACATGGTTAGATATGTAATAGGGGTGGCAAAATGGATGGATTGGATGGATATGGATTTGGATCCTAATGGATGGATAAAAAAAGGTCCATTAGACCATTACAATCCACTATTTTTTTTTCTTAAAAAAAACCATCCAATCCATCCAATTAGAATAAAGTCCACCCAATCCATCCATTATTAGATTTTAATGGATGTATAATCCATCCGATCCATAAATCAAAGTGTATTATTTTTTTATAAATTAAAATTCTGGTAAACCAAATTTTATAAACCAAAATTTCAAATATAAAATAGCTTATTCAAAAAAACTTATCTCATACAAAATAGCTTATTACGATCTCTTTTTAAAAAAAAACAGCTTATTTATGCAAAACAACTTATTATGATCTTGTTTGTAAAAACAACTTATTAATGCAAAACAACTTATTACAATCTCTTTTGAAAAAACAGCTTATTTATGCAAAACAGCTTATTATGATCTCTTTTAAAAAAAAGAGCTTATTCGAAACAGCTTATTTATGCAAAACAACTTATTACGATCTCTTTTTTACTTAAGGTTGATCTTGGCTTGTAATTTTATAAGTTCTTCAATTCTTTCAAATGACTTAAAACTGTGTGACAATTTTCAGTTGCCACTATACATGTTTTATATATTTTATAAGTTCTTCAATTCTTTCAAATGACTTAAAACTGTGTGACAATTCTTTTATGCAAATGACTTTTTTTTTCTGGCATCCCAATACAAACAAAACTTGAAAATTACGAAGCCAAACGCGCTCCACCGTAAATGCAAACCGACACTTATATATTTAGGTGCAAGTTTCTAGCTAAGATACATCTTAATCTGTTGGTGCAAAGAAGTATTCCTGGTTATCTTTATTTTTAGCTATCAAAGTCTTAATTACTAACCTATCTGATTGGAATAATTTGTAATGGTTGGATCTCATGTATTTTGTAATCTATTCTAATATTAGGACGAGCAAAGAGCCTTCACATGTGCTATTGCTGTCACTGCATGAACTAAAAAGAATAACATGCTTCTCAATCTTTAATCAGAAGTAAAGTTATAACCAAAAGCTTTATATGCATGGAACTGAGTGTTTTAAGTTGAAGTAGTCTCCTTTGTATCTGTCTTAGTTTCCTTTAATTGAAATATATGAGCACCATTTTCAATAGTGTGTATTTAGTTCTAGTTAAATGGTGGTGCAGAAATCATTGTACAGAAAGAAAAAAAAAGTACTTTTAAGATACATGCAGGCTAATTTTCGAGGTCTTAAAAAATAACCTTAAGTTGTTTTTTAAAAAAGAGATCCTAATAAGCTGTTTTGTATAAATAAGTTGTTTCAAATAAGCTGTTTTGCATAACTAAGCTGTTTTGGATAAGTTGTTTTTTAAAATGAGATCATAATAAGTAGTTTTGCATAAATAAGTTGTTTTGAATAAGTTATTTTTTTTTTTAAAAAAAGATCCTAATAAGTTGTTTTGTATAAATAAGTTGTTTCAAATAAGCTGTTTTTTTAGAAGAGATCATAATAAATTGTTTTGCATACATAAGCTGTTTTTAATAAAATGTTTTTGAAAATGAGATGGTAATAAGCTATTTTGCATAAATAAACTGTTTGGAATAAGCTGTTTTTAAAAATGAGATCGTAATAAGTTGTTTTGCATAAATAAGTTGTTTCGAATAAGTTGTTTTTTATAAAAAGAGATCCTAATAAGTTGTTTTGAATAAGCTGTTTTATTAAAAGAGATCATAATAAGCTCTTTTGCATAAATAAGTTGTTTCGAATAAGCTGTTTTTTAAAAATATATTGTAATAAGCTGTTTTGCATAGATAAGATGTTTTGAATAAGTTTTTTTTAAAAAAAAATAGATCTTAATAAGCTCTTTTTGCATAAATAAGTTGTTTTTAAAAAAAAAGATCGTAATAAGTTATTTTGCATAAAAAATTATTCGTTTTGATATTTTATTTTATGAAATTAAAAAAAGTTGGAGAGATATGATTTAATTAAAAAAAATAGTTTAGTTAAAAAAAAAAGGTGATAATCAAAAAATATAATTATTTAAATAAAAAAATATAACCATTTGGTCTGCATTTTGGTGGTGCCTATCTACCAATATTAGGACTCTTTCAGGCTCCTCTTGGGCCCGTGGTTGCGCCACTTGTTGTTGCACCATATTTTCGGGCATTTGATTTTCTGGCATTTCTGCACGGGTTTCTACTGCCCTTGCATTTTGATTTTGAGGCACCGGTATATTCCGCGCTGGAGGAGCGCCAATAAAATTGGCAATCCGCTCCATTTGGGCAGACAACGCTTGATAACTATTATTGGTATCCCGAATTAACGGGTTGATGATCCTACCAAATTTGTTGAGTCACTTGGTTGACCATCTCGTGATTGCTATCTTCCATTTGTTGCCTTAAGGCGACTAAGGAAGCATTGGTTAAAGATAGTTGGGGCGTTCGAGTATGAACGCTTACCCCAGGATCGAATAATTGTGGTAATGACACATTCAAACTTTCTGAAAAAGTGGATGGATTCGTATGTAGGCCTTGCATCAAGGAAGACGGCATGCCATATGGCATAGTTCTATGGCTCGTTGCGCCAGGGTGTCAGAATCCTTGGGTTGATGCATTCCCTATCGCTGGAATGGCCTGTGAAACTGGAGCGGTCATCGAGGCCGCTGTGTGCGAAGGAATTGAATGTGTACAACTCTGCGAAACCGGTGGATTGGTCGCTGTGTCTGATGCGCTGGCGGCATTCGATGCCGTAGTAGTATCACTCGAAGGACGTGTCATTTCAGAAAATTGTTTTTTACTTCTCAATCACATACATAACACAAACCATCAATATTAATCAAATAAATCTTAAAAAGAAAAATTTCTAAACAAAAAGCACAAAGGGTCCCACTGGACGTGCCAATTTGTTTACACTGATTTTTGGTAAACAACCGTTGGTTTAAAATTAATTACTTGCAAGATCAACCAGTAAATCTTAGAGACATATTGTGCTTCTTATTTTCCAGAAATTCATGATTGTTCTTCAAAAACATATGAAGAAAACTGTCGAATCTGACTTAGTCAAATCCGTCGAAGTTACTTTCAAAATGAAAATAAAAGGAATTGCTTGAAATAGACAAGTAAATTGCAAAGATATTTAAGAAAACAAACTTAAATTGCATTGATTGAATGTAAATTGGTACATATGTTCATACATTACAACTTGTGACTCGTTTCTCTCTTGAATGTGGATAGTTTGAGTGTAAGCTTTTTGTATGATTGAATTGTGACCGCTTTTTCTTATGAGAAACTCCTATTTATACTAATAGAAATAACTACCTACATAAAGATTTGAACTACAACTGCTAAGAACGGACAACAGATAACTGTTTGATTTAAAACTTAAACAATTATCCTCTAGAGATATCCGTTGCTTCACCTTATCCACAAATCGAACCGCCCTTTGATATTCTCCTGCTCCATCGAACTGAAATCCACACTTCAAGTATTTCCAACAAGTTCAACCTTCGCTCGAATATATAGATAGAAAAACGTATCGTTTCTCTTGATTTTATAAGATCAACCTTGGTTTGCCTGCATTTAAGATAGCCTTTAAAATTATCCGCTAACACATTCATGGACAACTGTTATTTACCATGTTCCATAATGTACAAGCAAAAGCTATTTGGTCCTTTTTAAAAATATTTTACCTATATATTCTTTAGTTATTATTATTTCGGTCTTCTACATCAATAGCAGCTTTGTTTGAAACAGAATCATGAGGAGGTTGGTCTTCAACTTGTGATTGCAAGTTGTGTGAATCATTTAATTGATTGACGTTTTCTTATGATGTTTCGCTTGGATGAAGTAGATTGTTAATAATGTTGACATTATGTTGTTTGGAGCAGTGGTGCCTTTTGGTAACTCCACAAGGCACAAGGTATAGGAGAAGGTTTGTTTTGTTTAATTATGACATGACTATTATACCATTTTCACTATGAGTTAAATCTGACACACACAATTGGTGGTAAACTAGTTTTAGCCCTCTATTTTTTCATGCCACACCATTAATTTGAAAATGCAACAAAAATAGAATGATATGACAAAATAGTATATTTTTAATGGATTTTAGTATAAAACAAGTTTACATTGTGCATATTCTTTGAATCATTTGAATATTGCTTAGTTGTTTCTCTCAAACTCGGCCATTTTGCTCAATGAGATAGAATGGAAATCAACGATATAAGCTACTATGTGTTGTTGATTTCTATACATGGCTATGGAGTCATCGGGTGACTTCATGTAGAGTATATATGGGGCAACCAATTTCAGTGTTGGAGTACAGCTGAGACAGACAAAACCTTCTGTTAGGACATCGAACTAAGACTCTAAGCCCACATTGAATAGTTATCACAGATATAACATGTTTATATATTGTTGACGCACGTTGAAATCTGAACAATTTGGTTTAAATGAACATCAATGAAAATTGTTGTTTCGTTATCATTGAATATTGAATTGAAGTATATTGACTGGTTTTTTTTCTTCCAATATGTATACTTTAATGCATTTTTTGAATCTTCTTTTCTCCCTATTTCATATATTTTTTTTAATTATTTTGTGTGTGATTCAAGTTTTAAAACGGTAAAGACTAATCAAACAAGTTGAGTAAGATCACGTTACAACTCTCTTTCAAGAGATCTAACACATGAAAGTACCATTAAAGGAGTTAATTAAAACACCAAAAGAGTTATTTAGTCTTGTTTTTAAAATAGATTTTAACTTAAAGTTTGAATTTATAACTTTTTTTTATATTCAAATTTGTCGTTGAACTTACTATAAGGTGATTTGTTTTATGATGAAAGTTTAAGTGAGTTGGGTTCCAGAACACACCAAAATGGACAAAATGTCTGAATTTACGGGAAAAAAGAATGAAAGGATCAAAATTACAAATTTAATAAAATAGGAAGATCAAAGTTATAATTTTTTTTACAAAAATAAACGATATTCATTCATTTAAATTGATAGAGTACATCGATACAATCCAAATTTAAAATTGTTAAAAACAAAAAGGATGAATATGCGAACAAACTCACAAAATCTATGTTAATATCATAAAACAACATAATACATTACGTACAAATATGACTATATTCAAGCTACCAAAATACTCATATTTTTAGATCTACAACGTTGACGACGCAAAAGTCGTTGATTAAATATGCACTTAATCAAATTTAACCTTTGAACCTGAATTAAATAAACACCGCACTACGATGAGAAATAAAATACTCACCGCACAACAACGGAAAATCAAAATAAACAAAGTAGTGTAAGACGACAAAATCACAAAACCAACGAAACAGACCGAAAATATGTGAAAATCACTTATTTAACTAAAAGAGAAAGAAAAACAAATTGCTAGCTAAAGTTTTAGAAAGGGAAAAAAGAGAGAGGATAAAAGAGATGTACATGCATACTATTTTTTTTATAATTAAAATGTTTAACTTTTATATTTATATATTTGTCAAATTTATTTAAAAGTAGCTTTGATTATTTTGGAAAAGGCTAAATATATTTTTTAAGCAATGTTAAATATACTCTTGATCTTTATAAATTTGGGACCTCTATGTTATGTTAAGTCCTTGTTTAATTTTAGTAGTTTTTTTAGTTTCTTTAAAATTTTCTTGCATGCAGTTTTAATCCTTGTTAAAATTAAATTTGTTTTAATTATCCTTATTCAGGGGTTCTTTAATTACTTTTAATCTCTTTCATTTTCAAACCATAATTTGCAAACATGTTTGAAACATTATAACATGCTTATTTACCAATTAAGAATTTTTTAACATGAGATGAATTAACTATAAATTTTTTAATCGTAAAAAATTCAAAATAAAAGTAACTAAATAAATCATTTTGGTTTTTTTTTTGTTGACTGAAGTAAAGTTAACTGAAGTCATTAATCAAACATTGTTCAATACAAAAAGGATAAAATTTAAAACTATGGTAACTAACCCAAAAACATCAAATTTTATACTTATTTATCTAGAAGAACATTTTATAATGTTCTAAATATGTCTGCGAAAAATTGTTCAATAACTTATAAATTTAAAAATAGTTAAACAAATTTGATTTTAACGATCACTTAAAATTTTGTAGGGATTACTATGTAGTAGATAAAAAAACATAACCCTAAACATACATTTTTCGTTTAGCTGCCTCCTTCTGCCTCCTAATTTATCCTTTCACACTGTCTTCTACCTCCTTGATCATGGAGCAAACACAACACCTTGTAGACCAAAATTTTCCACTCTTTAAACGATCTCGTAAACCCTCCATAAACCCTTCACCACCCACTTCTAATAAGCCAAACTCCAACCCCATAACCGCTCAAAACAACGTCGTTACACACAAAACCCTTTCGAACCCCGAAAACACCACTGCGGTTGATATTATTACCACATCATTAGTATATATTCCTTTTTACTTGCATTATATATTAAAACAATAATTTGGGCCCCTAAATTTTATAGGTCCAGCTCCATAGAGCTGTTGGCACCCCCTAAGAGACGGGCCTGCTTTTGGTCCATTTGCATGTGGAAGCATATAAAATATTTGCTAACTACTTATTTTGTAAAACTCATTTCAATTTTTGCATGAAATTTTATAATGCAAATTTTTTTTCCGATGTACTTTATTAATCAAGGTTGAATCAATTGATTAAAACTTAACTCACCTACACAATTGCATATTCAACACTTAAACATAAGTATCTCTTTGACTAATGATTTGTAGATAACTTTGTAAGTTAAGTTTTATGATTCACCTTGACAATGACGAGCCTTCAGACTTCAACTCATCTAAACTTTTTGTCATATAAAAAATATACTCTATTTTTGTAATATTTTGAACCAAAAAAAAAAAGGAAAAGTGAGGTGTTTAGGATTCGAACTTCAACTCCAGTATATAATATACAATATTCCTACGGATTTGGATTTGGTGCTGTAAAAAAGCACACAGTTTAACACTGTAACCAATCACAACCATAAATATGAAATTGGAAGGTCCAGATTACACATCAGTTTTATAAGCTAGACCGTTAGATCAAATCAGACGGTCCTAATCTGTTACGGCAGAAAATCCAATTCCATATTCCTTACTAAGGTAAGCTCACGAGATGATTTTTTTTTTATAAGTAATGTTTATGGGACAAAATTAATTTAAAAATATTAATAAAAATCTGAGAGAAATTTAAAATCAATGAGTGATTTACTCATAATTTTTTCTTTCACCAACCTATAGTTAGCAAACCCTAAATTCACATTCTTCTGTTTTTTATTCTCCACCATCATCATTCTTCCACTTTCCACCTCCACTGTAACGACACTGCAACAACTATAATGGAGCAACCACAACACCTCGTAGACCAAAATTTCCCACTCTTCAAACCATCTCGTAAACCCTCCATAAACCCTTCACTTCCCATTTCCAATAAACCTCAAAACGACGTCGTTACCCACGAAACCCTAAATTCCAACCCCGAAAACACCACCGCCACATTCTCCGATCTCGGCCTCTCCGAATGGGCGGTAAAAACCTGCAAAGAACTCGGAATGAAAACTCCACGGCGCGTGCAACAACACTGCATCCCTCAGATTCTAGCTGGCCGTCACGTAATCGGTATCGATGAAACCGGAAGTGGTAAAACGGCGGCATTTGCGCTTCCGATTCTTCAGCGGCTTGCTGAACATACGTTTGGTGTGTTTGCGCTTGTGGTGACGCCCACGCGCGAGCTTGCGTTTCAGTTGGCGGAGCAGTTTAGGGCGCTTGGTTCGTCGCTTCGGCTTCGGATTGCGGTGGTTGTTGGTGGTATGGATATGCTTAGACAGACTAAAGAGTTGGTTGCTAGGCCGCATCTTGTTATTGCTACTCCTGGGAGGATTAAGGTTTTGCTTAAGGATAATCCCGAAATTGCTCCAGTTTTCGCTAGGACTAAGGTAATTGGAATTCGTCAATTGATCAATTATGAGTTTGGTGATAATTTTGTTTTTGTGCTTAATTTGATTGTGTTGTTTTGTTTTTATGTACTATTGCAATTGATTGATTTTGAGACGCGTTTGGATAAACAACTTAATTAAGCGCTTATAGCATTAACACTTACATGCTAGGCCTTATTTGGATAAACAACTTAACTTGCAAGTTATATTAAAATTGTTTGGTATGATAAGCGCTTATGTATAAGCTACGTCTGTAACAGAAGATAAAATAAAGTTAAATTGTTTCGTATAAACTATAAGTTAATTTCAAAAGCTATCTTGGAGAGCTTATGATAATAAGCTGAAAACATTTTCGTAAGTGTTTATGGCTGTAGATAAGATCAAATAATCCAGTCCAAATAGTCCCGAAGTTATTTTAATTACAAAAGCTAACAAGTTAAGTTATTTCTATAACAAAAGATGAAAGAAAAAGTCATACTATTCCCACATAAGCTAAAAGTTATTTTCTTAAGTTATCATGAAGAGTTTCCGGAAATGAGCTGAAAAGAGCTTATGGACATGTATATACATTTTTTGTTTGTATAAGCTCACTCAAGTAGTTAGTTAGTCACACAAGTGCTAAACTCAAATAAGCTAATCCAAGCAGCTCCTTACCCGAGTGAGTACAAATCTATCCATGATTGGAATATAGAATCTCTTTTGCATGTGTATGTGTTACTAATCAAAATTGGATAATGTACTTGAATGGTTAAATATTATAAATAATTTTGCATTGCTTTGTTTTAAAACATAATTAATAGATTAAGCATTATTATGATTATGCTGATATTTATGCATTGCTTTTGCAGTTTCTTGTCTTGGATGAAGCAGATCGAGTCCTGGATGTTGGTTTTCAGGATGAATTGAAATTTATATTTCAGTGCTTACCAGAAAACCGGCAAAACCTATTTTTTTCAGCAACAACAACTAGTAATTTACAAAAGTTGCGTGAGCGTTATCAAGATAAGTTGTATGCCTTTGAAGCTTATGAAGGGTTTAAGACGGTTGAAAATCTTAAGCAACAGGTTGTATTCATCCCTAAAAATGTGAAGGATGTATATTTGTTGCATATCTTGTCTAAAATGGAAGATATGGGTATTAGGTCTGCCATCGTCTTTGTCTCCACATGCAGGTATCTTTCTAGATGATGAGTTTGAACTTTTCATAACCAATTTTTGTTACCTGTATTTTGGCATGATATTAATTTTTCTTCTCGAGTTCATAACTCTTGTAGGGTTGCTATAGTAATAGAACCATGTTGCCACTTTCACTTTTTAGAACATTTGATTAAACAACCCTGCCTACTATTATTTGTTTGTAGCCTAGTATTGTACTTCTTTCTTTGATTTTTTTTTTTATTTGATTGTTATGCTGTTATGTGTTTGTCCTAACTTTTCTCTTCCTCACTGTCATTGTAATACTAACATGATGAAATTTGATTGTATTAGTTTTGCATTTTCCCCCGTTTTCCCCTGTTTGTTGTGGACAGTTTTTTTTGGGCAAAAGTTAGATATTATTAGCTTTCTCTATGATTTTGAAGGAGAAGAAACACAGTTTGAAGCTTTTGGTTGTGGACTCTCCGGGTTAATAATTAAATGTCTGTTTGTGAATGAGGTTGTCCCTCATTAAATAAAGCTTTCATGATGTGCCAAAAAATGTGATTTGAAGTTTGACATTGTAATCTTGGTAGTTGGCACTTGGCGTTTTGATGTTTCCTCCCTGTCAGTAGACATAGGGTGTATGTAGGATTTCTCTCCAAAAATATGGGATACATGTCTTTCAGCAGACAATGTGACTATGGTTTATCCATTAATAGTTGGAAAGAAGTTGTGTGTTTTAGTTAGTGATTCAAATATAAAGACGAGTTTTCTTTAGTTGTATTCTATAGCAGTTTTTTCCTCTGTTGCTTTTTCTACTGGATTGCTTGGAGCATATTACATCGGAGGAATTGGTAGAATTAATCTTTGGTTCTGTTTTTACTGTTTATTTTTTATGCATAAGTTGCAATGCAATCAAGAAAGATGGGTTTCATTTACTTGTATTTAAAGACAGTTTTAGACTCATATTTCAAGAGGTAAAGCGAAATTGTTAAGCCAAAAATAAATGTAAATGGAATAGGGCTGTTTGCTTATTTAGCATGTACCTCTGCATTTTTTATTCTTTTCCTTGCCAACAATAACTGAAGTATTATTCTTGGACATCGAAAAAGTAATTACCAATAGTATAGTTGTTCTGAGTCATGCTTGCTTACACGTGTTGAAGTAGGAGCTCTAATGGTGGAAATTTTTATGACAATTAGAAAAAACAGATTATCCTATACAATTACATGTCCTTCTCTTTGTCTAAATATTTTTTAGATACTCTAATAGTTCTCAAATTGCAGAGATTGTCATCGTTTAAATTTAATGCTTGAAGTGCTCGATCAAGAAGCTGCTGCTCTATATTCATTCAGATCACAGGCTCAGAGGCTTGAAGCACTTCATGACTTTAAATCAGGGAAGGTTCCTGTATTACTAGCAACTGATGTTGCTGGCCGTGGTCTGGATATACCTACAGTTGACCTTGTTATCAATTATGATGTTCCAAGGTTACTTTTCTGTTGCAAATTTGTTTTATTATTCGCTTACTTTTGAAGCATTTGATGAAATGGATTTCGGCTATTCAAATGTAGGTTTCCAAGAGATTATATCCATCGTGTTGGTCGTACTGCAAGAGCAGGTAGAGGGGGACTTGCTTTGAGCCTTGTTACCCAGGTAAGGGCAAACTTTGTTGTTTTTTATTATCTGTTTCACATGGTTTTCAATTTATTTCCTATTTCCAAAGAGTTGTACAGATAAAACTGAAAAAAACCCCTGGTGAAAACAGAACATTTTCTGAAAGTAAATGGACACACCCTTACAGATTTCCTTCTTTTGTTTGAAGTCGAGTCTTCATTCATCGAATGCATTGGTTTTTTTCTTGTAATTCTTATGTTGACTGGTTGCTACGTCGGCACCATTTGTATCTGGAACATTGCTTCTCTGTCCACCATACGTAAATAGATAATGGAACCCAAAGCCAAGAAAATTAGATGTCATGGTGCTTGATTTCTGTTTATTCTGTTGTATTTTGGGTTATGTTGGATGTGGATCTAAAATTTCTAGCTAGTATTGAGATGAAAAATTCATAAACATGAAAATTTCAAATTTTTGGCTTGGCAAATCAATAGCCCTGCCATCTCCATGCATTCTTGGTATCAAGTCCAGCTTTGGCTCCCTCATAAACATAAACTGTAAAATAAATGCATTTAATTTTATGTACCAACACATACATCATGTTTAGGATCTCAATTATGCTAGTTGGATTCAAATGGTTATTTTTCCGAACTCATATCTTAAGGTTGTTAATTGATGAAAGCAGGACTGTACCGTCAAATTGTTTAACTATCTATCCTTTGGTTTGGCATGGTCCTTTGTTCGTCATACAGTTTAGTTGTTAAATTTGAACCTTATTTTATTGTCTATGTACAAAATGGGGCATGTCATATGCAGATGACCAGTGATTACTTTTTTTGTCTCATTTATATCTTCCTTATCCTTATTTTTACACATGCACTTGCACATCCGTTCAGACATAAACTTTTTTGGGTTAAAGTGGTGGCTCCTTCTGGAAATTATCCAAAGCATTCACCACTTATCCCTTCCTAGCTGCTTGATATCTTCCAAACTTCAAGCTTATTTAAATCTTGAAATTTTGAACATCTACATATGATGAGCAAGTCGAGTCATTGCAGCTGTTTATTTTTTTAATACTAATATTTGGATATACTATGCCCTGAATTATTCTAGTTTTTGAAGTTAATTATGTAATGGTGTTGTAGAGAGACGATCTTAAAAATATTTTGTTAAAAAGGAAAGGATGATTGTGTGGTGCTGTTTTTTCCCCCTTTTCGAACATTTTCTACTTGGTAGAAACGTAAGAGTTAATGATTTGAGATGTTTAACCAGAGTAAATTACCATAGAGTCAAACTTTGCTTGTTGAATACCATAGAGTCAAACTTTGCTTGTTGAAAAAACCTAGACGGTATGGTTGGTGATGTACAATTCAATTCAATATTGAGACCATGGTTTTGGTGATGTCAAATGTCCTTTCTGTAGCTTTAAAAAGGTTAACAAGACTTTTCTGAAAATGTATGTGTGTTGTCTTTTGTTTTGTGCTTGAAAAGATTAAACTCAAGCTCATAATATGAACTATCAATCGCGTCAATGGAATAGTCACACGGATGGAACCAGGATGGTGGAACCGAATAATGTGTCTTGGTGGAGGCCCTTGAGTATGCTGTAACCTGCATCAAGATGTTCTATCAACAATTGATTAGTACTTCATTTATTTTCAAACCAAATTGTGTTCAATTCTATGGTGTCTTCTGCAAATGCATCACAACAGAAACCACTATTATTCATAAATCATACATATGTTCCTATTTACTAATTTAAAATGCAATTCTTTACAAACGAGTTTCGGCCAAGAGAAAGTTATAGTTAATAGGCATATAGGTTGTTCAGGTACATGTCTGGATTTTTTTTTTTTTTTGGAAAGTTTAAGATATTAGGAAAGTTTTTTTTTTTTTGAAGGAAAGTTATGAAGTGGTTTATTGGGAGGATATTAGGAAGTGGTTTATTGGGAAGATATTAGAAAAGTTATGAAGTGGTTTATTAGGCGGGAAAGACCAAGTTCTCTAATTTTTAGAAGGGAGAGATGAAGACTCAAATTTTTTGGAGGAAACTGCTGTCTGCTGTATCTATCCTTGATTTTTGTGGGAGGAAACCAGATCTAACTTTGTAATTAAATTGTGGCCACTGAGAACCAGAATTATTCAATAAAAGCCAGTATTCAATTTGGTTTCCTAGTTATGATTAGGTTAGAAACTGGTACCAAAATACAGTTTAATTGTAGAAACCGACCTTTACAACAGAAATAGAATTACACTCACTTTATAGAATGCACACATTTCAGGATTCTGCCATTTGTTGTGCATTGATTTCCTCTTTTGCCACCATTTGCAGAATGATGTAGATCTCATTCGAGAAATAGAGACCCTTATTGAAAGGCAACTTGAAATGATTGAATACAAAGAAAATGAGGTGCTTTCTCTCATGAAAAAGGTATGTTTTTCCAGGTGTAGCTTGTCCATCTAAGCATTGAATTGCATATTAGATATTATTTAATTCTAGCTTTTTATAAAAATGATAATTATGTGCTATGTAAGACTTTTGTTTAAAAAAAGAATCACTAATGACTTCTTTACTTTGTGATGCATTATAGGTTTTCAGTGCTAAGAATGTTGCAAAAATGAAGATGATGGATGATGGGTTTGAAGAGAAAGCGAAAGAGCGGAAAAAACAGAAACTGAAAATGCTAGAAGAGAAAGGATTATTGAAGCAAAGAAGTAAGAGAAAAAGAAATAAAGAATTTCCAAAGGGAAATAAACAGGAAAAAGTGAAATTGGATGCATCAGCAGATGTAACATCACTAAAGAAAAGGAGTAAAAAGAGAGAATAAATTGTTATATCTAGGATCTAGTACCTAACATGATTGTTTCTCTAAACACGAAAAGAATTTGAAGATTGTTGCTCCAAAAATCAAGGATATCAGACAAGGTGAGATGAATTATTTTTTTGGTGGTGAAAGGTGAGATATATTAAAGTGGACTGAGAGGTGCAAAGTCCATAGTATGATAGTAATGTTTCACACATTTTTGTATCACATCTTCTATTGATGTGCGATTTTGGGTATCGCAAGATATACTAACATTATATCTTAGGAGTTGAATACATTGTAATAGTCAACTGGCGACAAGCAGTACAGATTTTGACTTGGTAAATTATTAGCATTGTTTTCCTCTTATAATGTTTAGGTTTTTATGTGGTTTCCATTGTATTATTATTACTAGCCGAAAGATGAGCACTAACGTGCATCTTTCCTTTTTCACTGACGTGTATTTTTCCTTTTTCACTCCTTAAAATATCACCCTTTACCCTATACTATCATGTTTTCACCAGAATCAAATTGAGAATGCACTGCACTTGATAATAACATCCACGAACAAGAAATTACAAGTGACTATAGGCTTCAAAATTATGTAGTCAATTATTTCTCTTGAAAGAGGACAAGTCCTGAAAATGTGAGGGAGACGTATTTTAAGTCGGAATAGCAAAATCTATGCTTATTCATTCTACTCTCCTTTCTTCTCATGCCTTGACACATGATAACTGGCAAGTTTTAGTTGATATTTTTAATTTCTTGGATGCTTAATCAAGGCTCGGCCAAGTCAACTTTGATCCAAGCTCAAGAACATCTAAGGTACTCATTCAGTATCTAAATGACTACAACGAATCAAGCCTATAGTCAATATGCTATTCACGATTGGTGACTCAATCTCTTACATAGATTAATTAAAAACGATCTTTGATGGTCTCCTTGGACCTTGATGAATCCAAATTAACTTGTTATTGTGGTTCAAAACTGTTGTTGAACTTGAATGAAAGTATCAACTAGTAGTTCTATTTTTGATGGAATACTCTTAATTGAGTGTTCAAGAAGATCGAAGATCAACAAATATCAGATAGATTGTGAACCAATATCAAAATAATTGCGATTGTCTCTCTATTTTATTGCACATTATATTTATCGCTATTATCCATTTCCTTTATAAAAAAAGTATTTTCGTTAAAAGAAAGAAATGGTTGAAAATATTTTTAAAATTGTCAGTTTGACAAAACACAATTATAACACAGGTAGTCTCACCAAATAAATATTTTAGGGCACCTTCCTTCAAACTTTTTTAGGGCACCTAAAGATGATCATGACAACTATTAGCTGTGTTTTTTTTTTTTTTAATCTGAATGATTAGTTAAATATTTTGGATCATTATCACAATTCTTTAATATTTTCTTAAAAACTATTTTCTCCAATCCTTTTTATAAGAAACAAACTGGTCAACAAAAATTAATGTATTTGGTCCACATTATAAATCAAATACATCAACTTTAGTTAACCAATTTGTCTTTTATAAAAAGTATCAGAGGGAGAATTACAGTCTTTTTAATTATAAAATTAACCTTTTCTTGATGGCCTAAATCGTGGTTAAAATTTTATTTTAAGGAAAAAATTGTCATTTTGTGGTTGCCACACCCGCCGGCAAGTAACAAGTGACAGTCAAAACTACCTGAATGTGTTTTAACAAAATCTTAGCAATCACCTCTTAGCTACCAAATGTGAAGTTGTTAACTTACACCTACTTATATTTTTAGGAGTATTTTAGCAATATTACATAAGTTAGATTCAAGTGAAAAGTGAAGATAACTCAATCTCACAAATTGATGAGACTCATAAAAACAACCAGAAGTAGTTACACTTTTTCAGGAAGTTAGTTAGATTCAGTTAAAGTCACTCTGTTCTACAACAGACATATCTTAGCTTATGACGGTGACTACCTACTTGTGTATATATACTTTACTAGATCATTGAATGAAGTAAGGAAAATTACTTTACTCTTAGCATCAATGTTCCACAAATCGAGTGTTAACTCGCCGAGTTTATTGAGTTTACGTTTTTAGGTACCAAAATCGTGTCAACTCGGAGGTAAACTCAATTTCTGGTAAAATCGAAATATTTGACGAGTTTGACTCGAGTTAATTCGGTCAAACTCAGGTAAAATCGGGTAAACTCAAGCAAAATCGGAATGTAAGTCTAAATTTTATTGTGATAGTTTTATTAACAACTTTAGGAACTTGTGAAACTTGCCTTTTTGGATGGTTAAGACTTAAGAGACTTATGATTTTGCAAGTTTATTTTGTATTTTGATGTTTAGTTGAACATAATGCTTTATTATGGTGGTTGAAAACCTTTATAATTTAGTCATATTTTGCACTATTGGACTATTTACAATATTATATTAGTTTACATATGTAATGTAAATAATAATTTTTATTAATTTTTATTTTAATTTTAGGTAAACTCGTACAAGTTCTCAAGTCGAGTTTACCTAGGCAAAACGAGTTAATGTTAACTCTCGAGTTGTAAAACCTTGCTTAGCATGCATTTGAGTCCCATTTTCTTTCTTGTGAATTCCATTCCATTCCTCCACTTTCTCTACATCATGCTATTATCAGTGGTATCTCCACCTCCAACTTCCAATATCGATTCAATCTGCTATATATGTTCATCCAAGTGAAGGTCCAAATTTAGCGGTTGTTACTTGTCTTAACTACCTTTCTTGGTCTAGATCAGGGACGAACCTGGACTTACAATGTTGGTGAGGCACAATATTTTTGTCAAATAATTAAATAAAACTAAATTTAATAAAAAATTATATTAAAAATAGTTGTAGCAATCAAAATTACAAAAAAAAAAACTCTATTTTCCATTTGTTGAAAATGAGTTAAAATTGCATCCTTACTAAATGTTCTACATCTCTTTTTATATATGTTACAAGACAATCATTTAACTATTGACCACTCATCTTGTTAATTAGTTGACTCTGTACATATTTTGCATGTGCTATGTAAAACATAGATAGATACTAAGTCCCTCATCGGCTACATTGCAAGCTTACAAAACCAAACTATAATATAAATAAGTGAACAACACAAGACAAAGGTAGAACAATTCTCTTTGTGCTACATCAAATGCATATGGGCCATTCATGTTGTGCATCAAATGTACTGCACTAGTTTAAAGTTTGATTACTGCTCTTCGCCCAACACATTTCGCTCCCGCTTAGCTGAACTTCCAAAAATACCCCTGCGTTAGTTAACTAACGCACGTGTAAAAAACGTGACTTAGTTTTTTACACATGCGTGACTTAAGTCACGCCGCATGAGTTAACTCACGCAGGTGTTACACCCAGCGTGAGTTAACTCACACTAGTTTATTATTCTCAAGGCATGCATTCCGTGAAACTACACTAATCATCAAACACTACTAAAAAAACAAAAATTAGTGAGGGGTATTTAGTGAGGGAAAACGTGAAATCCCTCTCTAATTCCGTCATTAAATTTTGCGACCAAGGAATTTGTGAGGAATTTCATTTTCTCCGTCACTAATTCCCCTCATTAATTTTGCTTTTTCTAGTAGTGAAAAGAAGCTATCATTGCAAAGTTGTATGAATGTGAAGCTCATTGAATCACATTTATAGAGCCTTTATTTTGGGCAGCTGGTATTATTTATGAAATTATCTTTCCAACTAATATCATATCTATTGTGGGACCTTTATTTTAGTCATGGTGCTTCCACATTAAGGATCAAAATGTTCCCTTAATAATGAGATAAACAAATGGGGTTGAACACTGTAATTAGCTAACAAGTAGCAAGACATGCAGCAAAGAAATAGGGTGTTGGAAGCAATAAACTAAGGTTATTTTTTGTAAGTTGGAGAGAGAGAGATAGGGTAGTTGCACTAGTATCACTGCCTCTTTAACTCAGCAAGTTTCACTCTTCTTACAGCATAATGACTTGATTTTGAAGAATAATAAACTAGCATGAGTTAACTCACGCTGGGTGTAACACCTGCGTGAGTTAACTTATGCGGCGTGACTTAAGTCACACATGTGTAAAAAACTAAGTCATGTTTTTTACATTTACGTTAGTTAACTAACGCAGGGGTATTTTTGGAAGTTCAGATGGGTGGGAGCGAAATGTGCTGGGCGAAGAGCAGTAATCTTAAAGTTTTTGGCTATGCAATTGTGTTTTGGACCAAACAAAAAAAAAACGGATATGTTTAGTGTGGCACTTGCCACACTAGGACCTTAACAGGTCCGCCCCTGGTCTAGATCAATTCGACAAGAACTTGGCGCCAAGAACAAGTTATCTAATTTCATTGATGGTACTATACCAATCACTAATAATCTTCTAGATTTGAATCATTGTGCGGGGGAACTATGCACTCATTAATCCATTCTTGAATTACATAACTCAGTTTATGAGCCAAATTCTCAAACAATCGTGTTTTCCTAGAATGCTATTGATATTTGGATCATTATAAAAGAAAGGTTTGCCAAAGATGATAGAATTCAAATTTCTATTCTACATTTTGCTATCAACAATCTTAAGCAAGGTTCCAAATTTGTGCTAGATTACTTTACTAAGATGAAATGACTTTCGGATGAAATGCCAATTTGCACTTGTGTTCATCAAAGTCGATGTGAATCAATGCGTTTTACCCGTGATTTTACAAAGTTGTGTATGTTAATGGATGGTCTGGGAAATCTTAAGCAGACTTTGCACTCATTGTGGTCCAACATGCCATACTATTGGTGCATGCATCTTAATTCTGGAAAACCAAATACATCTACTAGTATTTTTGGTAGTGAAGGATGTGAATTCAACATCGAGTTGGCATTACATACGAAGCATCATCAAGAAACTAATCTAGTATTGCTCATGAGGAGTATACTCAATTGATAACTTTACTTCAACAAACCAGCACAAACCCCTAATCACACTCCATGACTCCATGAAATCTTTAAATAGTCAGGGACAAGGGAGACCCTGATATCTTTTAAATAGGATTTATATTGATATTAAAAAAAAAAAGGATTTATACTGTGAGAAATGGTGTATTTTTGACTAATAATGCCAGAAGAGCTGCTACTAACTCTACTCAATTTCTCTTAAAAAAAGATATTAGTATTCGATTTTTTTTAATTCTATGACCACTATTACGGATGCATAATTTATTGTGAAGGAATTCAGTTGCCAAAATTAAATTTTAAACTATATCGTGAATATGAAATATGAAATTAAAATACCAAAGCAAGTATTTTCATAATAGTAGAGACACGTGATAGATAAAGTTTATATTGATAAAAAAATATGCACATGTCATAGGTGAAAGAAAGTAAGAAACTGTGAGCCCCCATTTTGTTTTTACATGTTCATAGAAAATATTTGTAACTTCATCACACATCAAACTCGATCTATTTTTACTGTGCCATCAACTATGACTTTAACATAGCGTTGCAAAGAGAATGAGGTTAGAAAGTTAAGAAGTTAAGAAAGTTATTGGTAGGGTAATAGAAAGTTGTAGAAGATTAAGCAACAACCAACAGTAACCCACCATTACTGAAAAATGACTCTTGTAATGCTTCTTTATCTGCTTTGAAATTATGTCAAACTCATAGAAATTCACCTTTTAGAACTTTAAAGCCCTTGTACAACCAATCCCTATTAATCTGTAATCTTAGCATGAATGTCAGGGGCACAAAATTTGCATGCTTGGAAAATATATATTCATAGGATTTGAACAAAACTTTAAAGAGACTAAACATGTTTATGCATAAATTTAGAAAAAAACCGCTACTGGTTGGATGTTTCTTTCGTTAAGTTACGAGCTGTTCATAATAAAATGCATCGAGTGTGTAATATGAACTTGATGATCGAAGTCGCAAAACAGCTACTAGTTGGATGTTTCTTTCGTTAGCCAGTTCAGTTCGTAATATTGTTAAAAAAAGACACACTCAGGGATGTATTTACAATTTCAATACATTCAAGGACTATAGTGACGCTATCTCACACATTTAAGGACCAAAATAACGGACTTACTCATTCTTCTCATAGACTTAAAGACTAGATATATTAAGCAACCAGGAAAGAACACCATTATGGATATTGCCTGTATATCATGCTCCATTAGCAGAAGGAAGAGGCAGACATAATGCATTTAAGAAATATGAAATCTTAGGTTTTATTGTCGATGACCACAATGGCACATATAAGATTTAACATTTCCCTCCAACCATTTCTAGTCTTCAAATATACTTGGTTTCTCCTAGAGTTAGAATGAGGCTGTGTTTATTTCTAGATGAAGTAAGATTCCGCACATGCTTAAAGGGATATGCTCTGCTGAAAATGACTGAAGATTGGAAGGAATATGATTTAACGGTGAGGAAGGAATATTGTGAATCAAAACTTTACAACTAAAACAACAGTTCTAATTGAAAATTGAGAAGGATTTAAACAAAACTATGACGAGATTAAAAGTGTTTATGCTTAAATTTAGAACTAAAATAATAGTTCTAATTGAAAATTGAGAAGTGTCATTAGTTTTTAAATACAAAAAAAGATCAGGAATCCCAACACTGCTGAAGCTAATCCTAAGTCACAAACAAGACAAATGTTTTATTTTCTAATTATTTTGAGGAATTTTCATAATAAAATGGATCGAGCATGTAATATGAACTTCATGATCGAATTTAGAAACAACTAGTAGTTGGATGTTTCTTTAGTTAGTCAGTTAAAGAGTATGTCAAATTATTACAACAAAAGACACACTCAGGAATGTATTTGCAATATTTCAATATATTCAAAGACAACATACTCATTCTCATACACAGAAGGAATAGATAGATTACGCAAGTACGCAACTAGGAAAGAACACGATTATGCAACATATATGATTTATGACAAGAATGCAAAACAGGAGAGTGGCATAAACATATTTGCAGGATTTGAACAAAACTTTGAAGAGCTAAAAATGTCTAGGCTTGAATTTAGAACTAAAACCATCATTATTTTCAAGGTCAAATTAATCATAGGCAACTATGAGATTGGAACATTACCAGCAGCAGCATCACGAGTTAAAAGCTTAGCAATTGAGAGAATGCGGTCAAAGACGTCGTCAGGAACAGGAGGGTCAAGAAGCAAGTCAATATTTTTCTTCCATGTGAATGTTATCAACGGCGTCATTGTTTAGAATTACAAGGAATATATGGGCGGCAAATTTGACAACACGGAGTGGCGAAGTGGCAAGTGGCTTCTGGATCTTGATGAGGCTAAGGAATTCATCATAGGCAGCACGGGTTTCGTCAGTCTTATTAGGCTGGTAGATGCCTTCTTCGTTGTCAATGATGGGCCTAAACTTCATCGTCGAGGGTGGGTTCATTACTTGAAACACATAACTTGCTTTGAATACGGTTTTCTTAATTTCGCTGGAGTTTGGTTTCTCCAAGTTATACTTGTATTCCCTGAACCGTAATGGTCTTGATCTCACCTTACTCTCATCTTCTTTCATCTTTCCCAAGCAAACCCTAATTCCATCGATTGTCTTGTCTTTCTGCTTGTGCTCTACTTTTATAGAGATCGTGATTCACGCGAAAGAAAAAAGAGGGCACAATTATGTTTTGAAAATTGCTCTTCTCTCAACAAAAAACGCTCACTCCCATACAAACTGTCCAAAATACCCTCAACGTGACATGTTCGGTAAGCTGAAGTATCTCACATTAGGTTATAACCTACTTGAGTTAACTCACGTCTGATGTACCAATGTAGCGAACGTGACTTAAATCACGTTGGGTTTAACACCGTTTTTTGTTGGAAGAAGAGTAATTTTCTTATGTTTTGGGGTTCAATTACACTTTTATTTTGGGCTTCGGTCAAGAATAACGGCCAAATTTTAATAAAAGGTTTAGATTATATAATCTGAACCGTGTCAGCACAGACACATAATCTATGTTGTTTAGTTGACACATTTTTTTTGTTAAATCTAGGAATTGAGATTGATTTTACATGCAACAAAATAGATCATATACAAAAAAAAGGAAACATGAAATAACATAAATTAAACATAGATTAAAACTAGAAATTATCCAAATATTACATCAATAAATTCAAACATAAATATGGAAAACATAAATTATATAAATCTTACATCAAGTTATAAAATTAGAAAACTACAAGGTAGCATGGGCACCCGTACCCCTACGGCGATAGATCATACCTCCATGAACCTCTTGCATAAAAAGTTATAAAAAGTTGGACTTCCGTACTCCACCACACCACTAGCCATGATTGTTCTGACACAGTCTTTGATGCCCCCTAACCATTCATTGATGTCTAGACACTAGCAATCTCCCTACTTCTCAATAATCCTATCAAATGTCTTCTTTTCATGTGGCCTCGTGATATGAACATTCTCCAACGGAGGAATGATGTGTGGATGTGAAATGACAGTAAACCATCTCATGTATCCAACTTCCGTCTTTACACCAATCAAGGCAAGCATGCTCAAATCCCGCGGTCTCAGCATATGATCATGATAATGCACGTAGCATATGATAAATCAAAGGAATTAATGTGACCTTACCTTGTGTTTGGTGTTTGAAAACGCTTGAAATGTGACGTTTTTGAGCAAAAAACCTTCAAGAATCACCCAATGTTGGATTTTCAGATTTTGGGGCGTGGGAAAAATGTTTTAGGGCAAAAGAGAAACTATTGAAATGAAGAAAGTTTATTGATTTCGAGTTATATATAACACGAGTTCATATTATACAATCCAAAACATGGTTCATATTATATAATCTGAGCAAAAGGTAATTTGGAGAAAAAAATAGGGCGTGCGAGAAGAGCATAAGATGAAAAAAGTAATAGCCACCAACAATAACCATGACAATACATAAGGTGAAAAACCCTCTCTTGTTAAAAATATTACCAAGAAAATCTTATGAGATAAAACCTTATGAAGGGAAAAAAGTGCAGAATTTACAATAATAGAAACCAACATCAACAAAATATATACAAAGATAAACCTAATCTATTATGATGAAACTCATCCTTAATAGAATCTAACATGTTATCCCACCAAGTGAAATTAGAGACATAAATACCATTATTTGCAATACAACTCTCACAACAATTTCATTCTATGCAAATTTAAGTTACCTTGAAAGTAATATTTCTAAGCAAATCCACGTAGTTCTGCCATCATTACATAAATTCTAAGGAATAATCTCAAGCTGCGTTAAAGGGAAGTCGACAAGTCGGGAATCATATTCAAGCCAAAGATGAGTCCAACTTTTCTCATGAGTTAACTCAATAGCAAGAATAACGCCCATAGTTTCAGTATTTAGAGCGTATGAAATACCAATATTAGAAGCAAAACAACCAAGAAAATTAGCTTGGTAATCTCTAAATATACCACCACATGATGTGGGACCTTGACTACCATGAGCAATTCCATCAATGTTACACTTAATCCAGAGGTAAACCGGAGGAAGCCACATCATCTCTTTGGTCTTAGGAACATTAGGAGGATGAATCTTAACATAGAAAGATTTAAGGATCATAAAATAAAATATTCTAGAAGAACCAACAATATTAGTGTAATTACCACTCAAAGAAACATTTGAAATGATAACATTGATCAAAGTCTTGCAAGGAATTAGATTAGCCCGAAAGCTCCACATGTTTCTACAATGCCAAATAGCATAAAAAATGTTAATAACAGACTTTTGAATCACCAATTTGCATCGATCATACCAAGTGCTATCACAAGTAAGAATGATATTAAGAGTTGAGCAAATATCAATCTGCACACCAATGATGTTTTGAAACCAACCCTAGATGTTTGCAGCATAGGGAATATCACAGAAAAGATGCAAAATAGGTTTTATACGTGATTCGCAAAGATTACATTTAGAAACAATATTGCAACCTCCAATCCTCAAATTATAATCAGTGGGTTACTTACTATATATGAATAAGTCTCCAAGCAATTAAAGACTTAGTCGAAGGGATGTCTTTAAGCCAGAAGTTCTTAGCCCAATGAGGAAGTTTCCCAAGAGGTCTTTGAAAATTGAACGCACTTTTAAAAGTGCGATCACCATCAATCAATTTAGGCAACTAAATTCAGGGCATTCAACTTAATAGAGTAAGCCATACACCAGAAATTGATAGAGTGCTCTGATAGTAAAGAGCCAACAAGCCAGTTATCAAACCCGAAATTGATATAGTTCCCATCACCAAGATGCCATCTAGAATTTTCATGAACAACATAGATTTCACTTTTGACACCTCTCTATAAATAGAGCAATGAATATGATAGTTAATGAAACCATGGTTTCTAGTAACTCTAGATCTAAGAAAACTAGCCCAAACATCGCTAGAGGTAAAAAACTCCTAACATAATTTAAGAGAAGCATCTTTATTAATGTCTATAATGGTTGGATACATACTACATCTTATCAAGCTAAGCTTTGTAGTGCTTTGAGGGCAATAGAACCGGCTTATCAGAACAATTGGACTCATCTTTGGTGGTTTTAGCTTTTCAAACTGCAAATTAGATACCTTGGTCCTTAAGGAATAGATGACACAATATGAAAATTATTCTCAGACAAATGAATTGCATAGTTACACATATCTATAGAGAAGAAAATCAATGTTGCTGACACATTGGCTGTTCAAGGCCTTACTTTAATTTCTTTAACAGTTTCGAATGAGGTTCTATTTTTATTAGAGCTAATTATGTAAAAAAATAAAAAATAAAAAATAAGATAAGGATTCTTTCTTTTATGTTTATCTCTTTTTGACGAAGTTTTGACTTGGTCTCCTCCATTTTATACCTTTTAATATATTGCAATATATATTTTTGGTGGGATAACACTTTAGCTACCTCCCTTTTTGTTTTTTTTGTTTTAAAAAAAAAGAGGGATGATGAAAAATCTAAAAAAAAATCCAATAGAATATAGAGTCGGTCATTACAATCATTTTAGATGATAAAACGCCAACAATAGACTTATTAAATAAAATTTCACTATTTTCATCTTGGTATATAAACATTCTTCAAGTCACATGATTAGATCTATGTGATAAGTCGTTGTAATATCATATGGGTGAATTTGCGTATTTGGATAACATACATGGAGATATAAAATATATAGTGGATGGATATGAGAAATTTAATCAATTTTGGAATTGAATTCACATGCTCTAGAATGGAACCCTGAAAAAGTAGTATTAACAATTAGTAATTATATAAAAATAAAAAAAAGAAAATCAACTCCATAATCTATCCAATGAGTTTCACATAATAAAAGAGTGAACATTAAAAAGAGTGTTCATAAAATTTCTCACTTAAGAGTAGACAACATGACTTTTTCCCATCCTTAAAAAAAAAAAAAAAACTTCTTTGCAAAAATATATTATGGATTGATTATTATAGTTACCCATTTGAGAGGTATATCAACATTGAGAGAAACATATTTTATGTTATTTTTTAAATGACAAAGGTTAAGGTTAGTAACTAGTTTTTTTTATTTGAAAGCAATGTTAGTAACTAGTTATTAAATTAATTTTTAATTTCTCATTTGTTTGAGTTTGAATTAGGATCTACATTTTCTTTTCCGTTAGCTCGAGCCAATTTTACCATGAAAATATAGAAGTCACAAATTGTGGCATCAGGTTGAACGCCTGTGTTGAGTGAGCTCGCACCGCTGAAGCAAATAGAGTCTTGATCTATTTATTTTGGTGGAGTTTATTAACCATTCGCTTAGAAAAATAGACCGTGTGAATACACACAATTTTTTTAAAATAATTTCTTTTCCTCCTTTGAACAAAATCATACAAAATGTATTTGAAATGTATATGTTAATTTTTCATTTAATGAAAATCTTCTTTTTTACTATCATTAAATAAATATCTTAATGAGTAATAAATCACACACAAAATTAAGTATTTTTTATTTTTTTATTTCTTCTCCTCCTTTGAACAAAATCATACAAAAGGTATTCTTAATGTATATGGTCATTTTTCATTTAATGAAAATCTTTTTTTTTTTTTACTATCATTAAAGGAATATCTTAAGGAGTAAGAATTCACACGCAAAAATAAGTAAATAAGGAATATGCAGTATAAATGCATATATTCACACATGTTAATTTAATTAATTATTTTTTATGATAATTTAATTTCTTAATTATATAATTTAATATTTTAATTCAGATGCACCGACAATATTTGTAAATCCTATCTTGTCAAACAATATCAATATTTTTATGTTGTACGCCTTCACTAAGGTTCAAACACAAAATTTAATTATTGTGCTTGTTTCAAGTGATGGTCGTTACTTTGTCTACGAAAATAAAATAGATGTATGACATTGTAAAAAAAAGTACTCTATACAATAATTATAATTATTTGATTATAAAAAATATTTGATTTTTATTATAGTTATTAGGATCTTAGACCCATGTAGAGGGCCTAAGGTTTCCTTATAACTAAGGTCATTTCGATCATAACAATTAAATTTTGTGATTGAATCTTAGTGAAGACGTACAACATAAAAACATCGATATTGTTTGACGAGATAGTATTTACAAATATTGTTGGTGCATCTGAATTAAAATATTAAATTATATAATTAAGAAATTAAATTATCATAAAAAGTAATTAAATTAAATAGATTAACATGTGTGAATGTATGCATCTATACTGTATATTCCTTATTTACTTATTTTTGCGTGTGAGTTTTTACTCCCGTTTGGTGCACATGATAGGAAGACAGGATATGATACAACTATCATATCCTGATTTAATCCGTTGTTTGATGCACCAGTAGAAAATGATAACTTAAACCAATCTCTAATCCTATCCTATTCACCCTTTGTTATTTTTATCCTTAATTTTTGGTGGGTTAGCAACCTGATAGCATAACTATCAATCGCGTGTATCTTGTATTTCTCAAAATCCTCCTTCGATTCCTAGTGGTTCTAGTTTTTTGTCCTTTTTTTAATTTCTTGTTCCGATTATTTTCCCAATCAATATCAATTATATTCCAATTCCACTGCTTCTTGTTTCATCAGTTATATTCTAATTCCAATTCTTCGATCCAGCGGTTTCAACTTTATCACACGGAGGAAATTGCTTCTTGTT
>Ga0315915_1001400_pt1 | contig 29094 bp, 12 predicted proteins | sample MpolbnodulesMG_FD_207738 | JGI IMG/M metagenome (GOLD analysis project Ga0315915, IMG submission 207738) | Medicago polymorpha root nodule microbial communities from Los Angeles, California, United States - branched nodules | ecosystem: Host-associated > Plants > Roots > Nodule | place: USA... | reverse complement strand
TAAAATAATCAAACAACTAACAAATTGCAATCTTTAGAAGATTAATGTGTCATTGAAGCCGCAAAAATGCATGCAAGTGTAGTGGTGCACCTAAAAATATCATCTGTCACTGCCATCTTATTAGTTCTTGTGTTGCCTGAGCTCCCTCAATTGCACTGTTCAGAGATTCAAACCCTGTGATGGCAAAAGCAAAGTCAGCCCCAATTGTGTTAGATTGCTAAGCTTATCTAGTTGCACATATGGCCTATGGAAAGAACAAACTATACTGTTTAGCTTTGTTGTTGCTTGTTTTCTAAATTCACTACTCGCTCATTTCTGGTCACAGTAGAATCAATTTATAGAAACATGTTGAGAAGGAAAATATGGAGAAATCATATTCAATTTACATTGAAATCAATCGATGAAATTTAAAAGTTGGAAAAATTTCATTGTTCTTGTTATTTAGCAACTCACTTGTTCCATATAGAAAATTTCACTACCAAGGTTATATCATGGTAGGAAGCAAAATTTCTTCAAAAAAATCAAAGCAATTATAATAGTACGATTTTAGGTACTCACATGTCCATTCTTTTTCCTCTGCCTCTTCTAGCGATGGAGCACACGGATAATAAACTCAAATGCAAATTCTCAACAGCCAGCCTCTATGACACTTTCTGCTAAAAAAAGTATCAGCTATTGGATCAATCCTACGAAGCTACTTCTCTCTGTGGATGTCAGAGCACCAACAAAACACAATACATATTTGGATTGATCTGCATCCAATAAAAAAGTATCAGTTATCTGGATCAATCTTACAAACCTATTCTTTCAAAAGATAATCCAGAACAGTGTATATCTAAAAAAACGTTACCTAGATAAAGAAAATAAAATCAAGGTCCCTATTTTATCTCTTCTCAATCTCTCACATGGCAGTGCTGAGAGTTGAATTCAAAACCTACATAAAATAAAAGAATTCTTTGAATAATGTAACGGATGTGGACACAATTTCAAAACCTAAATCTAAAACACACATTTGTAACTCAAAAAGAAATGAGTTGTAAAAGTAAAATCCAATGACGCATTCAATCAAACATGTAAAAGAAAAGGTAACTAAAGTTGGAAACAATCTCTATGGAAACAAACACTGAACAAACAAAGTTGTGTTTAAAGGACCTGCAAACAAAAATCTGACACAAATAAGTGGCAGATTAAAAGTGAAGTAGCTTGTTCACCCTCTTCTCACAAATTACACCAGCACAAAAACATCATCCCTATGGACCTTTTCCCATCAGAACCGAAACATATTAATTCGCATTGTAACATCAACATGGCAGCCAATGCAGGGAATATACAACAACACATACAAAATCTTTGAATTGAAGAACACGCTTATTCAGTTCAATCTAATCACATAAACAATAAAAATCGAAAATGAAAAAATTGAAAAAAATATATCTGAATTGAAGCTACATGAAGAACACACATATTCAGTTCAATCTAAATGCATAAACAATAAAAATTGACCAAAAAAGAATGTGAGAATTGAAGGAACCTGAAGATTATTGGAACTGCACCAGTCGATGATTTTTCAGAAGAAATCACGAAATTGACCGAAAGCGAATAGCAAACCGTAACTGAAATATGCTGTGAGTGTAGTGAGATATGGAATTGCTATCATCTTTGCCGGAGGCGGTAGTTCGCGGCGGCAGTGAGGGATCGTCTTTAATCTAATATATTTTGCATAAGATAAAAAATGGAGTGTATATTTTAACATAACATGAGAGATGTGTAATTAATGCATTTTTTAAAGAAGATAGTGTAATTTACGTTTTTTGTATTATTAGAATTATAACAATGTGATGTGATAGAGGAGCTCTTAAAAAAGAAAAAGAAAAATGTGTCATAAAGGAGTCTCCGTAAGCTTGACTCAATTGATGGGGACGAGTTTCAAACTTAGTATCTTTATTTTATTCTAAGGTGATTTTTGGTGATTTTTTAGCCACAAAACCATTTGACAAATAACAAATAATGTCCTTGAAAAAACAAATAATGTGATAGAGAAGTAGTATTATACATGTGTACGTTGAGTCCGAGAGGAAAATGGAGGGAATCCCAACTCGTGTACGTTACTAATTGTTCTCGGACAAGATTATACGATGATATCATGTTGAATTATTTTACAACCATCGCATTAGGAAACATTATGCCCAACACCAATTAACATAGACACTAAATTAACCTTTATACAACTATTTTAAGATAAAGTTACTATTAATTAAATTGAAAACAATGACCATTCCCGAAAAGATTTGAACTCTATCCATTGAGATTACAAGGAGAGACTCTTAATACTAAACGGACATCTCATGGACTATGACTACTAAGATCAAGACGAATATTTTCAGTATAATGAGATTCAGAATCTTCAGTACGTTATAAGTGATTGTCACTTCCTTTGCCTTGTTCATGTCTGTCTTCGCTTGGGTTCTTGCAAGACAACTCTCCACTATTCTTGTGACTTATTCTTACTGTCTCCATTGGTGGAATCCAAATTATTCTGGTATTTCAATCTCTTCTTTCTGTGATGATGTCCTCATCGGTCATTGTCTCTATGAGACCAACCCCCATCAACTTTGTCATTTTCGTTCTCATAGTCTTCACAGTAGTCTTGAAGACCAAATCTTGTGTCTCGAGCTTTTCCTAGAGTAATCATGTTGTGCTTTCATCTCTCCTTTATCTGTCAAATTCATCAATTCCATAACCGATGTCACTACTCTGATGTCTAGATTCTTTCATTTGGCTTCTAAGGTGCTTTTTTCTATGTCTATCCTCATCTGATCCAGCCTCATCAATCTGGTACCTACTATCTCCATTCCTCTTTTGTGAGTTCTTTCCTTTGCTGTCAAGCTGCTTTTCATTGTCCCTACTCATAGTATCCCAATCCACATCAGAATACTCTTCATGGTCTCTATCTTGGCCGGATTCAGATTTATCAGTTACCTTACTGTTGTCCTTGTCCCTGCTTTGATGTTTCAATCCTTTCCTTTGGCTACTATGGTGCCTTTTTCTATGTCTATCCTCATCTGATCCAGCCTCATGAATCCGGTACCTACTACCCCAGCTCCACTTTTGTGAGTTCCTTCCTTTGCTGTCATGCTGCTTTTCATTGTCCTTACTCATAGTATCCCGATCCACATCAGAATACTCTTCATGTCCTCTATCTTTGTCAGATTCAGACTCATTGGCTACATTACCGTTGTCCCTGCTCCGATGTCTCGATCCTTTTCTTTGGCTACTATGGTGCCTTTTTCTATGTCTATCCTCATCTGATCCAGCCTCATAAATCCGGTACCTACTATCCCTGTTCCACTTTTGCGAGTTCCTTCCATTACTGCCATGCTGCTTTTCATTGTCCCTACTCATAGTATCCCAATCCACATCAGAATACTCTTCATGGCCTCTATCTTTGTCAGATTCAGATTCATCAGTTACATTACTGTTGTCCCTGCTCTGATGTCTTGATCCTTTCCTTCGGCTACTATGGTGTCTTCTTCCAACTCCATCTCTATCCTCATCACATCCAGCCTCATAAATCCAGTCCCTACTATCCCGGTTCGACTTTTGTGGGTTCCTTCCTTTTCTATCATGCGGCTTTTCATTGTCCCTGTTTATCGTAACCCTATCCACATCAGAATACTCTTCATGCCTTCTGCTATTGTTATCCTTTTTCCTAGTGTGTTCATGATACTTTTTCCTATCTACCTCTTCTAACCCTTCCCTGTCAGAATCAGAATCAGAAGTTGTGTTCCTGTATTTTCTTTTATGATTGTCTTTATAGTTGACATTCCATTCCTCATCAAGAGTTCTTTCATCTTCCTGTTTTCTTCTACTAGAACGACCACCATATAATTGACTCATCTCCCTAGATCTTGATCTTCTTGAGTGATACCTATAAAAGGATTATGATACTGTAAGAACAAATACAATTTAGAAATGCAAATACAAAAGACTAACATCATTAAACAAAACTTTAGTAGAAAAAACATCTTTAACAAACTATGACAGCTTAAATCAAGACAGATTGAATAACTTAAATTTCAATCAGAAGAAAGCTATTTCAAGTTCTATACACCCACAAATTTTTTAACCAGTAAAACTAGATTTTTCCTTTAATGCAGCACAAGTGAAAAAGCAAAGCTGTGTAGTGTAGACTTCAAATTTTTTATTTGACTGAAATCTTAAGATGATTTTCAAGTGGAGTTTATAAACCAAGTCAGTATGGGGAGGATCTCGTCAAAATCGTGGCTGCCTGCTGCAATCACATTGCAACATTCTGCCTGCCTGGCAGATTCTTTACCTTGATCCTTTGAATTGTCAACAAATATTACTACACCAATATAAGCTGCATCATGTTTTCTATTAAATTTTTTGCCTTTAAAACACAAATCATAAACACCGATTTTCCTTCATCATGCCAAAAATAAACACAGTTTCTCTAACTTAACAATCGTTTATATAGGTTCTCAATTCTTCTAATCAATTGAAAGCACACCTGTCAGAATCTGTTTCTAGGATATTGCTGGAGTGCTTCAGCGCACTAAAATTTCCATGGACCCTTGACATCTCACAATTATCAGAATAACCAAATAAAGCAACCATCTCCTTTACCCAGAATTTCGGGGGTGGTTTGTCAGAATCTGCCCATTCATAGTCTCCGCCAGGATTACGAAAACAGTGGATAAAATTGCAAGCTGTTCCATGGGAACAAGTCTGTTAAGATATAAAAGAAAAGAACAACATCAATCTATGGGTAAGTTTTGTTGACTGAAAACATTTTACATCATTTTATTTATTGTAAAGCTTAACTTGAAGCCCACCAAGAGCAAAGGTCATATGATTTGCACAAATGAACCGGGAGCACTTGGCTGGATCCAAAAGACAAAATAAAAAATAGTCATTATATTATTCTATACCTTGTAACCTGATTTCATATACTCGCCACAAATGGCAACCTTCCATCTTGTTAAATTAACAAATTTACAGCTCACCTGCCATAAACCACAGCCAGATAAAAATTTGAACAATGACACTAAATTTCAAGTATTCTGTACACTGAACATAAAAAATTCTTCATGCTTTCCTTAGATATATCATAAGTCACAGGACATAAGTATAAAATCAAGAAATTATTAAATAAGCTAAAACAGTAGGGACAAAGTCCCAAGCAAATTTCCAAACGAGAATCATCTTTCCACTTAGAGGTCTCATACATAGTGATCAACCCCAGACCACAACACAGAGCAACAGACCCCAACAAAACGAAGACTAAAAAAACAGACTGGGCTTGACATCAGCACAGTTGGAGAGAAAAGAACAGAGACCAAGCAATGCCTTGATACATGAAGTTGGAGAGCAGTGGATTGTAGAAAACCATCAGAGTTGGCAGGGAAAATACAGCAAGAAGGTGAATTGGGCTTTTTCCCATGTGCAAGATAGTGGCTTCAATGACCAATTTGTTCTGCAATACTAGAATGCTACTGGCTGTAACTAGTGCTACTGAAAATCACGACATCGCCTATGGAAGTTTGAGCAACCAAAGGCCACTCCATAAGCAAGAAATTGACAACTGTGGTTTATTGAAATTCATCCAATTGTACTGGCAACATTCAAGATATTCATCTGGCACAAACAAGATAAAGGAATATAATACCTGTTTCCCAGCGAAGTAGCGACCATTAACTGAGTTATAAGCAAGCAGAGCAGAATCCAACAACTTATACTGTACGTAGACATTTCCTCGCAAGTGAAATGAACCATTTTTACACACCTGACAGGGATATATGGATAATAGCTTTCACAAAAAGGAGAAAGGGACAAAAAATCTTTGAGAAACATGTAAATGTATATAAATAGAAAAATATATGGTAGTAAAAAAGAACCTTGAAGTTCACAATTTCACCAAACTTCAGGAACTCTGTGTGAACATCTTCATAAAACTCTTCAAAACAGCGTTCAACCTCCTCATCTGTATGCTGAAAGGGGGGGTTAACAAGTCAAACTGGATCTTAAATATCAACAGATACAAAATAATAGTGCAGAAAGGGTAAGTATTTTGACACTTGTATCGTATAAAAACTTTTTGTATATGTAGAGATGTTGATCTGGCTTGATGTTCATGCAACTGTTTCACACTACTTAGAGAAGGACTTGCCAACCTTCCCTGGAACTTCCTAATTAATGATAAGGGTTCTATTGATAGTGCATTTGTATATTGACTTGTGTTATTTTTTAAAGTAGTAAATAACTTTATTAAAAAAAAAAGTTGGTTATTTTGTGTCGAAATTTTAAATTTTTTTCTTCTTATTATTATATCTAATGTATTGAAAATATTACTACCATATGACAAAAACTAATATCAACGGCCACTAGACAGCAAGTGTATTACTCTTAATACAACTAGAAGATTCAACGACTAAGTGTTGGGCCTACTAAAATTCTGAAATTTTATGGTTCAAGATATAAATACACACACACACACACACACATATATATATATAGATTGAAATAATAAAATGGTGAATATTATATATTAACCCTCAAACAGTGACATCTGATATGAAATGTAACAGGAGATTGTATATAACAGAATATAGGATGCTTCCATACAATCATACAAGAACCAACAAAAAATGAAAACAGAATGCACAGCATGATTTGTAAAACAGACTAAGAGATTCTATTAACTAACCAATCTTGGCACAGTAAAATCAAACAAGACAGACAAATGTTGGCAAAGTCATGCGTAAAACCCTCCCTCCCACAGTAGACTAAAAAATTCACAATAGCAATGTATTTTAAGAATCACTAACTGCATCCACGTTTTTTAGGGTTTGCTGCCGCAATCTAAAACCCTTTGAAGGGCTCGACCATTAGTCTGCATCATAGCTCCTGAAGCCATGATTGGGCTACTGCCTGACAACTACTTATGGTTAAGGAACAAGGACATGTAATTTTTGTTAGAACGAAATTCGTTTTTCTACAAATGACATTGAATATAGAATATATTTAATGAATCTACTTTAAAATATTGTGTTGACACTCACATGAAAACAATGCATACAATGTAATGTTAGAAATGTATGAAGGCAATGGAAAATGAATAAAAGAAGTGATTTGACATGTTAATCCTAAGGTTGTCATGTCAAGTAGGATACAGCAGGTAATATGTTTACGTTGAAGCAAGGAAAGCCAAAATGGGGAGCCTCCACGAAAATGTATATCTCTGATAATTATAGAGTGAAAGGAACAGAAGAAATATGAACAAATAGAATAGATTCCGTCTCCGGAATAGAAATAGGATACGGAGGCAGACGAACAGACCTCAAGGCCTTCATCTTGTTCCCAAGCAAGACCGGGACCATTGTACATGTTTTTGATGAGAATGGTGCAGGACTTATCGGGGTAGAAATGGACCCTGCTACATCGGTCACCGAAACGACATGCTGCAGTTTTAAGATGGAAGGGGCAGTGAGCTTTATCCTGCCAGAACCAAAGGAGCACAGTGAGTGAGTTGTTGTACTAATATAATAATAATAATGAAGTTACTAACTAGCTAACTAACCAGTTCAGTTCCGAAATTAGGTAGTTGTTGAGCAACATTGTGCAGAGGTTGAGAAGGAGATTCCGGGGGAAAGGGATTGGATGTAGGTCTATTATGATGATGGTTATGCTGCTCCTGCGAAGAAACGAGAATTGAATTGAATGATGAATGGATCGAAATTGGAATAGAGATAGAGAATAACTAACATAACATATATACCTGGTGGTTGTGGAGGAGAAGGAGGGGATTGGGGTTCACCTTTTTCTTTTTCTTCTTTTTGATGATAATTTCATTTCCTAACCAAATAATCTCCGGAGGACTATCATCGTCATCTTCTTCTTCTTCTTCTTCTTCTTCTTTGATATCGTCTCGTTGAGATAGTTGTTGTTCTTGTTCTTCTAGGTCTCGTTGTTGTTGCTGTTGTTTGATAATCCAAGCTTTCTCTCTCTCTTCGAAATCGATTCTATCCTTTTCGATTCTCTCCGCCTCTTGCTGCTCCAAGAGTAACCTCTTTCTCTCCTCTTCGGGATCGTTCAGTCGAGCTTCTTCCTCCAAACGTTCCTTCTCAGCAATCTCTTTCCTTCTCTCCTTTCTCTTCAATTTCTTCAATGCCTTCCTCTTCTCCTTTCGATTCGACCACATCTCCAATCTCTCTTTCTCTTCCCGACTCTCCATAATTCAATTCATTCATGCCACTTTCCCTAACTCTTTAATTTAACTTTCACTTTTTCACCCATATTTTATTTTATTTTTATTTTAGGGGTACCCATAATTTTTTTTTTTTTTTTTTAAGAAAGGGGTACCCATATTTTATTATTTGGGAATATGTGAACACGTAATAATTTAGGGCCGTTTGTTTTATTTTATTTTTTTTAAATAGATTTTTAGAGTGTAATATCTTTGTGCTACAATTCTTTTAACAAAGAAATTTTTATAGCGTATTTTGATTTCAACAATTAAAAAGATCGAAGCTTCACCTATTCACAAATCGCTTGCAGCTTGTCTTCTTTCCTTTGAAAAGCTCTATTATTACGCTCTTTCCATATTGTCCGGATAACTGACATCCAAATAATGTTCATGGATTCTTTTGAAAAGTCGCAATGCCCTCCAAACTGGTGAAAATGATTTTGAAAAGAGTCATGGAAAGCTGTTGAGTAGCCAAGTCATCCCACAATGTGCTGCCATATACCACAATACAGAAATAAGTGATCTCAGTCCTCGTTAAGACCACAATTTTGTTCAGAAATTAATAGAACACGTCTTTGGAAAAGTTTGTCTCTAGTTGGAATCCAATTTAGAAACAAACGCCACGCAAAAATCGAAACTTTGAGAGGCACCGCTTGTCTCTAATTTTTTTATACTAAAATTTTGAAAAAATCTCTAAAGAAAAAAGCTACTTCAAATAGTTTTTCATAAAAATCATTTTTGAGAGATGTAACTTTGAAAAAATATGTGATTTTTGTTATGTAAAATCTCTAACAATGAATATTTAAGTTAGTGAACGCCAAAATCTCATTTTTTAACTTCTGGCAATTGAGTTTAAAATAACTTCCATTATTTTTGAGTAAATTTCTAAAAAATTCATTTTTACAAATACAAAGAAAAATCTATTTTTTTAAATCTATAACAGGCCCCTAATAAGGAGTGAATAATCAATTATCTTTGAAATTGTAACATCTTGTTAAAACCCTCTTAAAATTATCAAACATTAGTCAATTACCCTCGAAATTTTAAATTTGAGGGTATTTGCACATAAGTTCAAAATTTAAGAGGGGTATTTGCACATAAGTTTTAATTTTGATGGGGTATTTGTCTATTTTTATAATCACACATATTTTAGACAAAAAAACTAAAACTAAAAAATAGTCAATTACCCCATTTGACGTGAACTAACCTTCAACCTACACGAAAGCCAATTTCATGAGGGTTTTTGAAGTTTCACAAAATTCGAGGGTTTTTTGACGAAGTATAATTTTTTTTACATCTTAATCAAGTGCGGAAAAGTAACCTCTACTTGATCAACAACTAACAAGTGGCTTATTTTAGTCGGACACGACTCGTAAAATTCATCTTATTTTCACGATACATCCAATTTTAACTAACACGTCATCACACATATTTGCTTCGCGATACAAATGTTTAACCTTCACTTCTCATTTCATTTGAAGAAGTTGTCCAATTTTTTAAAGAAACCTCCTACCACTTGCATTACTCTTTTTCCCCCTCATAATAATATTCACCATCGCTAGTGAATCCACTTACATTTCTATTGCAGTGAACCTCAATCGTCTCGCATACCGGAGACCCTCCAAAACTTCCTACATCTCCATAACAAAAGCACCACACTACCCTAAAAAATGGGATGACTAATCACTCACCTTCCACACCACTAATAAGTCCTCCACATCCCGCGATACTACCATCCTTATAAACACGTCAGTATTAATCTTGGTCCACCCTTTAGCAGTCCCTTCAATCCCACCTTCTCTAAACGTGTCGGCTGAGATATAACGATAGCAGACCTTGTTGTTGCAATGTGATAATCACCAACATAACTCATAATGATATTTTAGCATGTAAAGGTCTTTGAAAATTATCATTATGAGTTTCCTTGTTTCTGTTGAAACACTAGTTGAATTTGAGTGGAAGTTGGAAGAGTAAACACATGTCGCGTTGAAAAGAACTAGTGTTGGTATGAATTGAACAAATGTCTCACATTCGAAAGGACATGGCCACTAGTGGTGTTTCCATGGGTGTGTCTGCCGCCGGGGTTGGGTCAAAAAGAAATATATTTTTTATCACCTGAAATTGTTAATTTTTTTTATTAATTTAATCATTGTACGAAAACGTTTTCTTAACGAATAAGTTTCGTTATAATTCGATCCAACAGAACATGCGGAAAATTATGGATGTATCCGCTTGTGTGAAAACAGATTCGCGAATTGCTTAATAATTAAGTTTGTTTAATCTGCAAGTTAGCGTAATCTTTAAGTCACTCCAGATTTCTTACGAACTCTCCATATAAAAGGAGAGTTCGCCTCAGTTATCATGCACACCGAAAAGTATTGTTGATGCTTCTAATATTTTTCTTCTCTCTCTCCCTTTTCGACTTGTGTCGACGAATCTTTCTTCTTTTCTTCTGCCATATTGAGGATGTTATTTCTCGAACGATTACTTATGATGCAGTATGTAATCAAGCAGATGAACTAAGCTATTTTATCCTGCGGGCCGCGCAATTGATAGCCTACCTTGTTACAAATTCGGGAAGTGCCGCGAAATGTCTTAAAGAAAGTGATCTGGTCATGACTCAACCCGGTAATCTCTTCGGTGATGAATTTTTCTATTTAAGGTACTTTTTCTAATTTCAAAAACAAAAATTTTAAGACGTTTATAAAAACACCATGACTACCGAAAAAATTATCGTGTCTGAAACGTATGGTAACTTCAATAAGTCATTTCGATTTCATGGCGGTCTCTTCAAACGTTGGCAACAAAAGATGCTATTTTCCTTTACCACGAAAAAAGTTGCCAACGTCTTGAAGGAAGACATGCCTTTGATGCCGCAGAGTTTGATTCCAACCAAATCGAATAATAATGGTATCACTCTGTCACGTCATTTTTTTTTGTGATCAAAACTATTTGATTAGCGTTTGACTCACTTTTATTTACAAAAGTACTTTTAATTAATTTTTCAAAAGAATGGAAAAAAGTTCAAACACCATTTTAAAAGATTAAGGGTTCGGGGGTTAGTTATATTTAGGGAAGGTGTTAGCACCCTAAATATCCATAGTATCCTATGGGAACCTCTTGATTTTATTTCATTAATTGCGCTATAACTTGCTTGCTTTTAAAAATGGAATTTAAAGTGATAAAAAGAAAAAAGGAGACCTATTTTATCTACATTTTTTATTGTTTGGAAGGACTAGTGTCATTTGCCTACTTACCCGTGAGGGATCAAAACTTCGTAGTTCGGGGTAGAAATTGACGTTATTGATTGTGTGTTTTTTATTAGTTTTGAAAAAGTTTAAAAAAGAAAAGTCAAATGGCAAAATAAGCTTGTTTTGTATTTTTTATGTTTAAAAGAAAATGACTTAAAGTATGATTAAAGTTGATTGCAATTTTGATTTACGAAAGAAATAAAATAAAAGGATTACTTGATTTTTGAATCAATGTTTATTGAGAAAATGATTTTTTTGTGATTTTTGTGGTTATTTGCATGTTTTTTTTGTTTTTGAATAATAATTAAACTAAAATTAAAACTAACGGAGCGAGAAAATAAAGCGTAGGTAATTTGTGGTGACGTTGGATCACCCACAAAAACCTTTGACCTAAACTAGAAGCATAAAAATAAAGCATATACACACACGCACACATGAATGATAAGCCTAATATACATTCTAAAGTCGGCGGGAAAATAAATGACATAAATTAATATTAATGTGCAAAATCATAAAACTAAACTAAAATGCATGAATGATTTACATTAAAACCTAGTATACAATCTAAATTACTGCTGTAAAATAGATGCCAAAATAAAATGCAAAATAATATAATAAACCTAAACCTGTTTTAAGATGATACCAAGAGAATTGCCACAGCCAGAGTTAATTCATTGTAATTGGGATTGAAAGCCGAGCGGAACAGCGGCAGAACCACACAAATCGAACAGCAAGAACTATATTACTAATGCTAAATCATGTGTCACAATAGCACTAAATAAATAATGAATAGTATAGCAACATAGTAGTGACAACATGAATTAGATAAAGTAAAAGCAAATGGAATTGTTGAAACACTGTGGCAGCCGCAAATGGGCGTGAAAGGCATAATTAATACAGTGCATGTGAAAAATATAGTAGCAGCAAAACAAAAGAAAGTATTATGAATCAGAATTAAAAAACACAGAATTGGAATTGGAATACGGCGGTGCAGTAAACAAGGAAATAATTGGAATCGATGGAATAGCAAACACAAAGGTGGTTATGGAATTTTTTGGGATATATGATACTGAATTCTATAAAAAAAAACGGTGGCTAAAAGGTTTCAAAAGAAATAAAATGAAAACTGAAAAGTGGGTGGAAATTGTGTTGTTGGGCAAAATTGTGTGTGTGGAGGTTGCCTTTTATAGGATTAGGGTTGATGTAGAAATGGAAATAACTTTGAGGAGAAGAAAACGTGTTGACTTTTGTGACTTGCTCCTAAAGTTGTGGCAGAGAAGAGAAAGATTTTTTCAGACCTTGGCATATATTTTTTGGACTCATTGAATTCCTTTAGACATTTTCAGACATCAATAAAAATAAACAAATAAATAAATAAAAACAGTTAAAAGAAAAGGAAAATAAAATAAAAAAGACTAAAATAAAAATAAAGAAAAACAAAAATGAGAATTAAAAATCAAAATTAAAAGTGAATGAATAATAGAAAAACTAAAAAAAAAGAAAAGAAGAGGGTCCGACTCGGAACAAAGAATGAGGTATTTTAAAACACCTCTCTGCCGAATTTTTCTCTGAAAAGTCAAAGACTATTCAGGGTCAAAAGACGTATGAATGTAAGATCTTAGGTCAAAAATTGGGGTATGACACACTCTTATGGATTCAGATATGTCTGATCCTATTGAAAAGGAGAAACATGTTGAGAAGATGAAACAAGTCATTACAAATATTGCCTTATCTTTGCAAAAACTATATTTTAAATGGACTCAGAGATGATATATATGACTATTACAAACTCTGCGATATTGCTAAATAGGTGTGAGAAGCACTTCAGAAAAAGTATGATACAGAAGAAGCTGGAGCCAAAACGTGTGTTGTGAGCCGCTACCTGAACTTCAAGATGAATGATGACAAACCTGTGGAGGCATAATCTCATGAATTGCAGAAGATAGCTCACAAAATTGTTGTCGAAGGTATGCAATTACCTGAACAATTTCTAATTGTTGTTATTATTGACAAACTGCCACCTACTTGGAAAAACGTCAAGATCTTAGGCATAAAATTAAGGAGCCCTCTCTTGAAAGTATGATTACTCGCCTTCGTATTGAAGAAGTGGTGAGGAAATAAGATATAAAAGAAGAGGTGTTTACTGTCTCGAACAACAACACTAAAAAGAAATCTGTAGGTTATGTTTTAAAGCCTTATGACATAAAATTTAAGAATCAAAGTTGCCATGTGAATAAGAATTTCAATCAGAATAAGAATGGGAACCCCCAAAGAATCCAGAATCAACAACCACCAAAGATTAACTCGGTTCTACATTCAATTGCAACAATTGCGGATTACCAGGTCATGTGCTTCCTTGAATTTGTTAACAATCTTCAATGGTAGAGGATCCCCATGAAATGTTTTGCACGTTAAGGAGCTCTAATTTTCTACGGTTTCAACCAAATCGCATCTTGCACAACATTATCAATGTTTGACATCACATTATAAATTGACGCAATTGTGAAATTTCCATCCGTAGAACCCGACCACATTTGCTTATCGCTGCCATAACCTCGACATCACATCATAACTTTGACAGTCTTAGAAAATTAAGATACGGTTAATATGTTTTTTATTTTTTAACTTTAAAAAAATGCATTAAATGAGTTCTTTTTTTACTAAAATAATTTAAGGTAAAAATAGCAATGCTTATCTTCTTTTTTTTTAAAGGTGCTTATCTAAATTTATTATTTTCCAAACTGTAGCACTTTTAAAATTATAATAAATTGTAGAGCTGTTTTTTATTGGAGTGTGAAGTCTGTCTTGGGTTGATCTTAACCTTCCCGGCCCTACTATTATTGTAGTGTGTCTGTGCCTCGCAAACCAAAACAGGAATAAGACAAACATTACTTTTAAAAAAGAAATCTGAATAGATTATTCAGTAATATTTTTTCCTTTTTTTCAATAAAATAAAAAATATATTATTGAATAATTATTTTTCAAAGTTTTATTTTAGATATAAAAAAAAACCACCTCATATTTCTTTGTACTTCATTTTAATAACATTTTATCTTTTTTTTTTTCCTGAGAAAAATATATTGCTCATTCCGTTCCTTTTTAAGTGTCATTTAATGTGGATTTAATGTTCCTATTTAATTGTCGTTTTAGTATTTTAAGAATACGATTTGTCACATTCTTAAATCGTAAGTTTTAAGAGAGAGAAGCTCTCACTTCTCTCTAACCCTCCTCCCGAGCTCTGTTTAGGGTTTCCTATTCATCTAAGTGGTGGTTGTTCCCCAACACTTCCTGGTCCGCCCTCCCTACTTTGGAGTACACTCCTAGGTACTCCTAGTATCCCTTTCCTTTTTCATTTGATCCTTGATTCCGGTGTGTTCTTCCATGGAGGGTTGGAAGAGTGTCAAAACCACACAACAACCCATCAAGCTTCCATCCACTCTTGTCAAAGATCTCTCTCAAGGAGAGATACCCCCACCAAAGCCTCCCCCTCCAAACCACTTCTCTGTGACTACTCCAACTTCATCATATCTGGTTTCGATCCGGCCACCGCTAAAACCATAGTGGTTTTATTGTGGGTTGGTGTTTTCTACTGTTTCTTGCTTTTGCTTTATTCTATGAATATTCAAAAAGGAAAAAAGAGTGGAAGACTAATTGGAAATTGACTTAAAATAATTAAAGAGATGTGCACAATATTTAAAAAATTGTCAGTTATTTGTAATGAGAGAAAGAGAGTGTGCAACAAAAAAAAATAGAGATATGTTGGAGAAAGAGATAGTAACTAACAATTATTTGTTACAAGAGAAAGATAAAATATATTAAATATATTGAAAATGGAAAGTGTGTGCAAAAAATAAAAATTTATTGGTGGATTAAAATGAGGGTATAATAAGACGAAAATGTGTAAAAATACACTTTGCTAATTTAGTGCTAATATTTCAAAACGACACTTAAAAAGGAACCGAAAGAGTATATTTATTCAAAATGATTTTCACATTTTCTTATGTAATTTTTTTTATGATAAGTTACGTCTCAAACAGTTAACTGAGTCGAAAATAGTTTTACGGTTGTTTAATATGATCAAAACAAATTTTTTGTAGTACATTATTTTACGAGTAAATAGGCAATTATTCCCCTGAAATTGTAAGTTTCGTCAATTACCCTTGATATCAACAAAACTTCAATTACTCTTTTGAAATTGCATAACGTTAATCAATTTACCTCCTCTGTCAAACTCCTTTGTTAGTCAACATGACGTGGTAGTTGACTGTCTATGTGGCACTGCCACGTGTCTGACGTGTCATGCCACGTCACATGTGATAATTTTTTCTTCAAATTTTTCTTTTTTGAAAATAAAATATGGTTTTTCTTTACGATTATGAGCAAATACCCCCTAAAATTCTGCACTTGTTAGCCTATAAATTTTAAGGCTATCTTAAATGTAGTCAAACTAAGGTGACCTTATAAAATCGAAAGAAACGATATGTTTTTCATATCTAGATATTTGATCGAAGGTTGGACTTGCTGGAAATACTCGAAGTGTGGATTTCAATTCGATAAAGCGGAAAAATATCGAAGAGCAGTTCATTTTTGGATAAGGTCAAGCAACGGATATTTCTAAGGGATAATTGTTTGAATTTTAAATCGAATAGATATTTGTTGTCCGTTTTTAGCGGTTGTAGTTTCAAATCTTAATGTAGGTTGTTACTTTCTATTAGTATAAATAGGAGTTTTTCATAAGGAAAAGAAGTCACAATTCAATCATACACAAAACTTACACTCAAACTATACGCATTCAAGAGAGAAACGAGTCACAAGTTGCAATATATGAACATGTGTACCAATTTACATTCAATCAATGCAACTTAAGTTTGTTTTCTTAAATATCTTTGCAATTTACTTGTTTATTTCAAGCAATCCCTTTTATTTTCATTTTGAAAGTAACTTCGACGGATTTAACTGAGTTAGATTCGACAATTATCTTCATACTCTTTCTATGTTATTGAAGAACAATCATACATTTTTGGGAAATGAAAAGCACAATATGTCCTTAAGATTTACCGGTTGATCTTGCAAGTAATTAATTTTAAACCAGCGGTTGTTTACCAAAAATCAGTGTAAACAACACTAATGTGCAAAATGCCCACTTAATTAGAAAATTTATATTTTTTCTTATCATTGACTCAAGATATTAAAAGCAAACAATTAAAAGTTAACTTTAATACTTTAAGCTCTACGAGCCCCCTAAACTAAGCCATGAGGGAAAATTCATGCCTAATGGAGGATGAATATATTTGTGTGTGAGTAAAATAAAGCCCCCTCTTTTTGAAGTATTTTCTTCAAATCAACCATTTCTTCAAATGAGTTTATCAATTCTATGTCTAGCCTTCTTGATAAGCTTTTGTAATTAAATTCCTCCTTCAACTTTATCATGTTTTCCACCTTCATGGCCTACAAGATGCACAAATATTGAACATAAGTAATGATTAGTGGTTACAGGATACTATTTCATTTCTCACTCCATGCAATATCTCCCAAGTGAAGTTCTTGTTGTACCTGTTAAAACTTTAAGATGTCAAACACATACTGCACAGATTTGGTTCATAAAATTTGAAGATGCTTCACAATTTCAACAAAATGTGTATTTCATCGTATCTTTTAAGTCAAGGATAAGAAGAAAAAAAATATAAATTTTTAAGTTCAAAGAGCACTTTGCACATAAGTGCAAAACTTTGGGGGTATTTGCTCACAGAGGAATTTGATAGAGGAGGTAAATTGATTAACATTATGCAATTTCAAGGGATAATTGAAGTTTTGTTGATGTCAGAGGGTAATTGATGAAACTTACGATTTCAAAGGGTAATTGTCTATTTTTACTCATTATTTTACGGTCATGTACACATAGCAATAGTAAAAAAGGATGAAAGACGGAGATTGGTATAACAATGTAAATATTTATATAAATGAATAATACCCATCAAAGACCCACTCTCTCTAAGAATCCGAGAGTTAAGACCAAAAATAAAAGATACAATTTTTGACATCAAAACTTGACGTTGAATAGGTTTGTCATTTGATTTTGTTGTGTGTATTTTTGTAGATTTTCACGTTCAATCAATCATATAAAATATTGTGATGTAAATCCAAACCAAAATTGCCAAAAACAAAGATACTAACATTGAAACCTCATTTTGTCAACAAAAAAAAAATTGAAAATTCATGCTATTGTAAAGTAAAAAGGCATTAATGATAATAATTCATATGATGTCCATGTATGAATATATATTCCTATTACTTTCTCAGTAAAGATCTGGATTGGTCTCTTGTATAATTACTGTTTCCACGAAGCTATAATATATTATTGTTGGTAGGATTTGATGAAAGTTCAAAATATAGATATAGTCTTGATTCATGTGGCTACTTGCGGGGATTCAAGTTGGGGAATAGACCCAAGATATAGTCGTGCATGAAATCATGCCTTGTCAGGATCCCAACAATTGGAGGCCTCTGCACAATGTGTAACATTTACAAATATTAGTTATAATAATAAAGGTAATTCATCATTCAACTCTAATTAACAACAACACAAATAAATATTGCAAAAGAGATTACTTACTCCTGGTTTCTTAGGCACAACTAGCAAATGCCTGAGTCCAAGCTCCCGAAAAAGAAGAGCAGCTTTTGCAAGAGACATTGTTTCAACAACAGTATATGGAGAAGTATTTGTGATTGGATGAAGATCAACAAACATTTCCATCTCCTCTTGTGAAATGTCCAAATCCTCCACCCTTATCCCTCTTCCCAAACCTGGTTTTGCAAAATCCCTTGCCTTAACCTTGTTCATAATTGTAGACCCTGTCATCACCCTCTCCCTAGTGAACAATGTCTTGTGCTTGAGAAGCACCAAAAGATGAGACCTCAACACCAACCCGCACAACTCGGGAGCATCCGTCAAAGGAGGCTCATCAACTACTGGAAATCCGTGATGTTCTGTCACTTTCAAAGCGTGCAATATATTCCCCACTTTTTCGATCCCACAAAAAGAAAACAGTGGACCAGAAACAACATCCCCTGCCACTAAGTTCCTCATGTATGGCTCTGCATGTGCTTCCATATAAGGTAGTCCCTTCAACGCTACAATCTGATCATAAACACCTTTGTTAAAACAATCAGCCACTGTCTTAGAAATGAGGAGAACCAACATGACCAATGGTAGCATCAACAAGTTATTAGTGAGTTCAAGAAGTATGACACAGAGAGAAACTGTCATTCTCATGGTGCCACCAAGGAAAGATGCGGCTCCAAGGAGAGCAAACAAACCCGTATCAAGAGCTGTGAATGGAGCCATCACAGTCCCTATAAGACGCCCGTAAGAAGCTCCGGCAAGTATGACGGGAATGAAGAGTCCAGAGGGAATGGCAACACCGTATGTCACAATTCCAAGCAAGTATATTGCCACGAAGAAAACTATGAGACTTGATAGCTGAAATCCGGCGTTAGCAGAGGCAGAGCCATCATTGAATAGGCTGCGGATGGCATCGTCGTTGGTAGTGAAAAAGAGAGAGCTGAGATCATTGTAGTGGTTTGGTGGACACTGAAAATTGTCGTAGTGTATTGAGAAGCCTCCGGTTGGGGAGCTGGGACACTCCCCTGGACATGGCACACACTTTGATAGCAATGGAAGCCCAAATCGAATACAGGAGGTTACAAACGAGATAATCATCACCAGTAGAATCTTGAATATTGGACCTCTCCTGCAATTCAATTAAGTTATTATTAGTCAAAATGCATGCACCAAAATCAGTGTTGTCAATTGCGAATCGAAAAATACAACAGCGTGATCCAATTTTACTATGCAGCAACAGTATTATAGCGCAACTATATCCACTATTTATAGTATTGTGTACTAAAAATATAGCGTATCACAGAACAATAGGTATTTGCTTAAACTCCGCTACGCTATAGCTCTTAATTACCAGATTAGTAATTGTAAAAGATATATATAAGGACATACTCATTTATAGCGCCGTAAGTGCGAAGGACTTTATCGACAAGATAATTGTAAAGGCTTCCCATGAAACCTCCAATGACTCCAAGAAATATAACTGCGAGAAGGTCAGGTGTGGTGTAGGCAGGCTTTGCAGAATTAACATCAAACATGATGAGTCCCCCTTCTCCAAACAGACCACATCTGCCTCCTCCCTGATGACAGAATTGCATAAGACTCCTCAAAACAACTGCTACTGCTGCAGTGGTAAAGAATGTGCGCCACAGAAGAGCACTCCTCCACCATGAAGCTGCCTCTTCGAGTGCGAACAGAACACCACCAACGGGGGCACGGAAGGCAGCGGCAACACCAGCAGCTGCACCGCACGTGATCAAATCCCTCCTATCTCTATCATTTTTGAAGTATCTGAGCCATTTCCAGGTGAGTCGATATTTACGCGAACCACCTTGTCCGAGTAAATTAGCAATGCAGGCACCTGTATGAACCATGGGTCCTTCTTTCCCCACAATGAAACCAGCAGCAACTCCTAAAATCGAACCAAATATCTGTCCACCACTTCAAGCGATTAGTTAACTACTATTTGTTGTTGTATCCATGTATTCAAATCAAAAACAGTTTGAACTTAAAAGTAAAGTAATTACATACCTTGACAAAGAGGGTAGATGGGGCCAATATAGAATGTGCATCAATGCCGTTGAGGTATGCCTTCACCTCTGGTATGCCAGAGCCAGCAGCTGCAGGAGCAATGTAAGCACACAGGGCTGCAGCACCAACCCCTAAAATCATGTTACAACCAACATACACTGCAAATGCCTCATGATACTTTTGCTTGAGCATGAGATTGTTGGTGAGTAGAAGTTTGAAACCAGCAATATTCTCAACTCCAAGGTTATTAAAGAACCCAACAAGTCCTGTGATTAAACCAATAAGAAGTGCAAGGGTCCACTTCAGAACAACATATTGGTATATCTCAACCTTTGTTCTTGACCTCCAGTCCTGTTTCAATAGATCATTCTCAATTAACCTGCATAGTCCATGCCACCAAAATTAACATATAGCTTAATTATACTTATATTCAACACAAACACAACAAAAGTTTTTTAAATATTATTAACACAACTCTGCAAAAGTCGTATCAAAACCAACAATAGCAATTCAATAAACACTTTGAAAGCTGTAAGCCATGAAGCTATGCACAAAATAAAACATTTTCCATTGTTACACTATTTTTAATTTTTTGTCCAAAAAAATAAATAAATTGCAAAACCCTCCCCTTTTTTTTAGAAAACGTGATAGTTAGGGTGTGTTTGGATTGAGGGTTTACGAGGGGAAGGGAGGGGAGAACTCACTTTTATTTTTTAAATTACGAACAATGTAAAAAGTTTTTTTAAAATAAATTAAGTGTTTTTGAAGTATTATATGATCATTTATCATGTTGTTAATTTGATTTTTTGAAAATCATTTTATAATGTCCGTAATTTTAAAAAAAAAAGTAAGTCTTCCCCTCTCTTCCCCTCCTAAACCCTCCATCCAAACACCCTTAGAGAATTTGGCCCCCAGCCAACTTCATAGAGAATATACACAAGTTTTGATCATTAGACATAATATTAGAATAATGGTATGTAGGGATCTCATATTATTATTTGCTTTTACAATCAAATTATTCTTCCCTTCAAATACTAATCAATTCTACCTTTTTTTTGGTTTGAGGGATAATCAATTCTACCTAAAAACTTTATCTTTCTCCATATCACTTTAATATTCTACTCTTAAATGAATCAATTTCGGATCATATTACATTACAATATTGTCTGAGATTGAATTCTTATGAAAAAAATATTGATTCAATCTTTTAATATTAAAAATTTCTTTCCTTTTGAAAGAAAAAAAAAAGAAGAACTTCTTTACTATCTTAACTTTTTGGAGTTCTAATTAACATTTTCTAAAGAAAAAATATTGATTCAATCTTTTAATACACTTTTATACAACTTTAATTTTATTTTATTGATTAAATGAATTAAAAATATATATATTTAAGACAACTTTGATTTTATTAAATTAATTAAATGAATATTAAAATAAAAAATTCATCTTTCAAAATATAATTTAAATAAAATTGATTTCGAAAATCAATTATATTTTTTTGTCAAAATAATAATAAGGGTCATGTTAACCGGTGCCCCCGGGACACTAGTTAAGAAAGTAAAAAATAGAAACTTTTACTTGAAAACAACAAAATTTTGACTTTTAAAAAGTTGAACATACCACTTTTTAACAATTTCCAACACAAAACTTCTTTATTAGTCTCCTTAACTAGTGTCCGGGGCACTAGTTAACATTACCCTAATAATAATTATACATTAATCAAGACGTTTTTTCCTTCTCAAAGAGCCTTGCAGCCAAAAACGCACACACTAAGTGCATAGAAAAGATGTAACGCGGATTCAAATTTGCACCACAAAATCAAATATAAACTCATTGACTCATACAAGTTTATCTCATATTGAAATAATGTTAAAAATATTATACATGATGTATATACTTATATAATACAATAAATGCATCAATAATTCAAAAAAGAAAATAACATGAACAAAATCAAACTATTAAAAAAGAAAATGAACTGAATATGAAAAATTAGATAAAAATTGTTAAGAATTCTAAGCGAGTTTACTGCAAATCCAATCCAGTAAACTAAGTTTTATTTAAACTTCGAGTTTATGAGTTACTCAAAATCTATATCTAGCTCGAAAAATCATACAATTTCACAAATTAACTTGTAAAGTTAACAAGTTTGCTTAAGGAACAATCAGGTTGTGTTTTTAAGAATAAAAAGCAGCAATTTAAATTGAAACAAGCAAATACATCTTTTGTGACCCACGTTAAAATTTGATTTTGGGTTTTATGAACTCACAAAGATTTTGATTTTATGATAAATGAAAGCAAATGATTATAAAAGACCAAATCAAAATAGATTAACACAAAGGTTTGCCAAAATTTAGGATTATTTTTTTTAATTAATACGGCATCCGAAATGAATTTAAGCAAAAATAAATAAAAAAAATCAAATGTATTTGTTACAAATTTTAGACTAAATACATTAAACTTTATTTCATTGAAAGAAAAGGAGTGAAATTGAAAACAGAGATATTAGAATGAATATATGAAGAAGAAGAAGTAGTACTGACTCGTAATCAAGACTCTGAATAGGGCAAATATTGGCTCCAACGATAGCGAGTTGAGAAGAGGTATTAATTCTGCTTCTGAGGAGTAACGGCTGTTTGTGTTCATCATCTCTTATCTCAATCATCCTTTCCTCTGTTAGTGACTCCATCATGTCCATGGCATTAATTAATTAATGAATCCTTTCTTTGATCTTTGATCGATATGATATGATAATGGATGATCGATCACACGTTTCTCGTCGATCCTCTCTCTGCATGTAATGTAATGTAACACTCCCTCCGTCCTGTCACACTTCTAATCACTTACGTAGATAATCATCATTAAAAATATTATTATTGTTGCACAAAAAGGGGAATGGATAGTATTACTATTAACAAATAATCGATAATAAACTAAAAAAATTAACTCATAGTCAAAAGTGGAACTATTTTCTTTTTTCTTTTCACAAAAAGACAAAAACTGAAACAAATGAATTTATACTATATTCCCTAAAAAAAGAATTTATACTATATATACTAGCACTAGCTAAAGAACATTTTTTCACTTTTTATTGCGCTAACGCGTATGAATAATCAACGATACTTTAATGAAATTTGCGTGTAAATATTTACAAACGATATTATATATATAAAATTATAAGCTTTGATATAGATATTTGTGACTTTCAAATGTAACAAATTCAACGAACCATATTTTTTTTTCAATGACAACAATAATATAACAAATATATTAAAAATTATTGTCTTTTTTAATAATACCAACAATATAGCATTATTATAAGAAAGTTTGTTTAAGGGTATAATCTATTATTTTATACTGCTACATCTATTCCTTTTTAAGTGTCGTTTTAGAATATTAACACCAAATTAGCAAAGTGTATTTTTGCACATTTACTTACATTTATTTTAATCCACCAAAATATTTCTATTTTTTTGCACACAATTTCTCTTTCCAGTAAATTTAATATGTTATTTTTCTCTCGTAACAAACAATTATTAGTTACTATCTTTTTCTCCAACAAATTCCTATTTTTTTACCCACTTTGTCTTTCTCATAATAAACAATTGTCAGTTATAAGATAAGAAGAAACAAACTTTAGTTTTTTTAAATATATAGCATTAATTAGTTTTATTGAAAAAGATAAGAGTAAATGACAAGTCGTACCCTTAAAATACTATAACAACAATTAAACATGTCGCTAAATCCGCACTCAAACGACACTTCAAAAGGATCAGAGGAAGTACTCCCTCCGTCCCAAATTATAAGTAAAAAGAACTCATTTTCTTTGTCCCAAATTATAAGAAAAAAGATTAACTTTTATCATATTTAATTATGTTTTTTCAAAAAATCATATTTTCCAAGAAGAAATGAAATACAATTTTCATTCATTATGCTCTCTATTTCATTTTCTCTATAACTAATAACCAATAAAAATTGTTTTTACATCTTTTTATGAAAGTTATTCCAAGGATAACACTACAAACTAATATTTTAGTTTTCTTAATAAGTGTGAAAATATTTTTTTTCTTATAATTTAGGACAGAGGACTCTATTGGGCTTTTTTTTTCTTTCAAAATTACCCTCAACTTTCAATACAATAGCATATATAACAAATAGATAAAAGCAAATTCAAATATTAAAATAAAAGTGTAACAAATATTTATGAGTATATATATGTTCAATTTTTTTCCTTTATCCATTAAAAAGTGTAATAAACTAGATGAGTATGTCTATACTTACTTTTTTTATTATCTTAATTATACCCTTAAACAACTTTTTTTATTACAAAGATTGTTGTTTGCATCATTAAAAAAATAAGAATTTAAATTATATTTTTTTTGTTATATTTGTTGTGTCATTGAAATAGATAATCATGATTAGTTTAATTTTTTTATAATTTGAAACCAACAAACATTTATATTTTTAGTTTTAATCAAAATCAAAATTTCATATAGAAACATCGTTCATAATTTTAAAACGTTAGTGCATTAAAAAGAGCATAAATAGGGCACTCAAGAAAATGAGCTCTTCTGGGCTGACTTTTTCTACTTACAATTATAGCCTTAGATAAGTATGGTTTATTTAAAAAGATAATTTATATTATATTTGTTATATTTTTTTGAAAGATATTATAATTGTTATATTGCTGATATCATTGAAAAGGATAAATATAGTTTATTACGAATATGAAAGTGCAAAATATAAATTATCTATCCCAATAATTTTCATCAAAATCAAAATAAATTTAATTAAAATTTCAAAATAATTGATAATAAATTTCTTTAAAAACGCACCACAAAAAAATTTCTTTGAAAACAAACTTCTTACATATTTATTTATTTTGAAAGTAATCATGAATTTTAAAAACGCTAGCATTGTTAAAAATAGTCGATATTCTTTTTTACATTTCTATATTTTGAAAATAAACATGAATTTTCAAAATTTTATCATATCGACTTTCTTACATCTCTAAATAAAAATTATTTGTTTCTGTGGATATAAACACATAAAATCCGCAACGAACGATGTGCAAATATTTAACGTGTTTTGAATATAAAATAATAAAATATTTAATAGAAACACTACAATAATGTTGATATTTTAATAATAATAATAATAATGAGTTTTCTAAATTTTACCATACCAATTTTCTTATATAAGTAAATAGAAAGTGATTTTGGAGATATAAACAAATAAAATCTGCATCGGGTGCGACACAAGTAGTTAACGGATTTTTGCATATAATCAAAAAAATCTTTAATAAAATATTACATTAATGTATTTTTTTAAGGAATAGTTAATTTTGATGATTTTCATTTAATATCTTTTAAATTTTCACGATATTAGACTAAAATTCTTGAAATTTTTTGGCTGAAACTTTAAGGTTCAAGCCCTACATTTAACCGAGTTTGGTGGTCAGAGCCATTTGGACTAGCCCATCTTGAGGGCTCTACCTTTATGTGGAATTCCCCTTTATATAAATGTATTCACTTTGTGTTTTCTTATATAAATCAGCTTATGTGACTTGGGCTCGGACTTTCATTAGAGTCGCAATAGGTTTACATTTACATATCATCATTCATTAAGGAGGACTTCATGTTAACAATAAAATTTTAAATGTTTATTAAAACAATTGATCCAACCGTGGCTCCCTTTACTTTACACTTATTGCATTAAATATCTTGGTGAATGTTAAAGAGTGCTCCAAAGACATTGGTTAAACAGTTAAAAGAAGTACGATTTTATTAAAAAATTGTGTAATAATTATTTGATTAAAAGTACAATTTATGTTTTCAAGACAAATTCTTTACTTTTATATTCCTTAAACAGTGCACCAGAGACATCGGTAAAAAGACCCAAAAATCTTAACTTTTTATTTATGGTAGATTAACTTGATAAGATTATCATTATCTTTTCCCTAAAAAAAAATATTATCATTATCTTTATAAAAAACGATTATTATTACCTTTTTTCAATAATTTTTTTTCTTGATTATTAATTTTTGTGAACTTTGGGTAAAAGACATCTAACACCTTAACTCTTAACTGAAACTAGTTGAGTTATCGAACTATTCCGTAAATAAACAATTGTTAAAAAACAATTGTTCTAATGTAATTTTAAAAAATTGTGTATTTTAAACATTGAAACATTAAAAAACAATTTTCACCTGTAAAATATCAATTGTTTTCTTTTTTAAATTCTTAAGAAAAACTCTTAAATCATTTGTTAACACAACTATTTTTTAAGAGGAGTGATAACAACCTTCTCTTTTTAATTGTGTCTCTAACATTCACTATTCCATTAAATGAAATCAATCTGAATCTCACATTTTAAATATGAATCTCACATAATGTGACGACGCCCATGTTAATTTCATTTACCAATAAAGTAAATGCTGGAGAGTATTAAAAAGAAAGCGCTGGTATCATTATCTCTTACTCGCTCCGGTCCTTTTTGCAAGAGACAAATTGGTCAACTAAAGTTGATGTATTTGGTTCATAATATAGATCAAATACACTATTCCCTCCGGTCTTAAATATAAGAAAATATTCATTTTTTAAGTTCATTGAGTAGTTAATGTATTTGATCTACATTGTAAAACATATACATTCATTATTCAATGAATCTAAAAAAAAATATTCTTATATTTGAGACCGAAGAAAGTAACTTTTATTGACCCATTTATTTATTATACGCATTCACCATTCCACGTGAGACATAATTGTTGGCTCTATTATTATTAAACGATAACTTATTTTCCGGCGCATGTTCCACCCCAGCTTCTAGCGAACCCTGTCGACACTGACCTTAATTAGTGGCTCTATTTTTTTTTTTTGCTCTAGTATATTGTTGTTATTATTGAGAAAATCCTTAAAAAATATTCTTAGAATTTTGTTGAAGATATCAAAAGAGGTAGATTGTTCCCCTAAAGAAACAAGAGGTAAATTTTTAGATAAAAAACGTGTTGTCAAAAAGAAAAAACAGTAATGTTTACTTTTCTTTAAAAAAGTATTTGAATTTTATTTATAGAATAATTTTCTTCTAAAAAAATTTAAACAAAATATTTAAAACACTTTTTTTTAAAGGAAAATATTTAAAACACTTGTTAACACAACTATTATTATTTCTTCAAAAAAAAAAAACACAACTATTATTATTATTATTATTATTATTATTATTATTTTATTAGCGGAAAGATAGGCACGTTAAATTTTATTATGTTTGTTGGTATAATTTTAATTACAATTTTTAAATATTAATGGAAATTATTCGTACATCGATTTATCTGCAAATTATTGTCAAAGCATATAACAAAATTATTTATTAACTCGACGTATTTTAGTTTGTTTGTACATAAAATAAAAATAAAAATAAAATAACAACTATTTTCTTATTGAAAAAAACTAGACATATACTCATATCGTGTTTGTTACATGATATATTTTGCGTAGTATCAAAAAAATATTGTGTTTGTTACATTTTTTTAATATTTGAATTCACTCTCATCAATTATATTTCTTAAATGATAAGAAAAAAATCGGACAAATACACTTTGTTTCATTTTGTTTTAAAATTTGAATTTACTCTTGTCTAATTTTTTTTAAGGATCTTATCTAGTTGTTATATGTGTTATTTGTGTTGAAATTTGGGAATGATTTTGAAATGAGAAAAAGTCAACCTAAAAGAGGCTATTTTCCGTATACATACTATAGATTAAAAGGACATGTACTAATAGAGTTATAAAAGGTCCCTTCGGTTCAATATTTAAGAGAAAATAAATTTGAACCAATTGATAATTGCTTCAGTTTTTAAAATCTTTGGTGTGTGTATATTAAAATAAATTAAATTTAATAAATACATAATATTTTATCCTCTAAAAAAATTAGTATTTTATGTCAAAAATACTTTTTTTTAGGGAATGAAATTTATGTCAAAAATACTTAATATTACTATTATTTTAAAAATATATTTTTATTTCCAAAAAAAAAATTCCTAAAAGAATTTTCTAAAGATTCTTTTTTGCTAATTTATAGAATTACTTAATTGGTATCTCAGTGTTTGCATAAAATTATTTTACAGTGTTTTTAAAAAAAGATAAATGTAAATATATTTGAAAGCGTTCGTTAAATATATTTTTAAGCTGAGACATTATTCTCTCATCTTAAATTTTTAATAGAAAATGAAAAAGAGTAACTTTTCTATTTAATTTTACGTACGATTTTTATATTTGTTAAATTTACTTTGGTGAATGTATTGTTGTCTCTTTACAAAAAGTGATAATGAAAACGTGAGCACCGGCCAGTAGGGAACTTCACGCATTTCTCACTTGGTGGCTTTGTTCCTCCTTAAACTGAAACTGAAATGTTGTTCGATGTTAGGTGGATAGATGTAGTTGGTCATTGCTGTAGTCACGTGTAGCGACTCACAAGGAAGGGATTGTTAAGCGTAATTATTTTTTAGTTTTATTAGCCTTAGGATGCACAAGTTTTATAGAGTTTCATATATAAAAAAAGTTAAATATTTATCTGGGTCTTTTAAGTTTCAAGTTTGTTTTAGATAGGTTATTTAAGTTTCTAAGGTTTTAGATAGGTCCTTTAAGTTTCGAGTTTGTTTCAGATCGGTCCTTTAAGTTTATAAGGTTTCAGATATGTCCTTTAAGTTTCGAGTTTGTTTCAGATAGGTCATTTCTATCAACCTCCGTTAAGCCAAAGTTAAAGGATCTATCTGAAACAAACTCAAAACTTAAAAGACCTATCTGAAACGTTATAAACTTAAAGGATCTATCCGAAACAAACTCGAAACTTAAAGGATATATCTGAAACCTTAGAAACTTAAAGGACCTATGTGAAACAAACGTAAAACTTAAAGGATCCATGGAGGTATTT
>Ga0315915_1001391_pt1 | contig 29166 bp, 16 predicted proteins | sample MpolbnodulesMG_FD_207738 | JGI IMG/M metagenome (GOLD analysis project Ga0315915, IMG submission 207738) | Medicago polymorpha root nodule microbial communities from Los Angeles, California, United States - branched nodules | ecosystem: Host-associated > Plants > Roots > Nodule | place: USA... | reverse complement strand
TTGAGATTTTCAACCCTATTTTTCTAGCTGTTCCGCCCAACTCCTCCCCTTTTTAGACGGGTTATTGATGGGGCAGGTTGGCCTTTTTTGGTATCCCTACCTTTTTACGACCAACCCTGCAAAAAATTATGTGCGAATTGAATTGGTCGACCCGACACAACCCACTTTGACAGCCCTACATATTTATAAGGAATTCAAACATTGGTATTAGGAATGAAGTATCAGTTCCAACAGATTTAACGTGCAGTTGATAAAGACATTATACAATATTTGTAGGGCCGAGATTTCAACCTCGAACACCTCACTCATTCACTTTACAGTTGAAGTAAAAACATAATAGAATGAATCTACCCTAACCAAAGGAGTTTTGAATGTAAAAACTAAGTTTGACAACCCTACCATTATACTCTTCACAGGTGACGGTGTAAAATTAGAGGAATGATGTTTGTACAACTATTCTTTAATAATTTTTATGACAATTTTCTCTTTTATACTTATATCATATCTTTTTTTCTCTTATTAATTTGATCTTCGTAAGAACAACATAGCTCACTCTTGATCAACGTAAGAAAGCACTCAACCATGTTTTCTCCTTCCACCTTCCTTCCACTCCATCTCCTCCTCCTTTTCACCATCCTCTCTCTCCACGGTAATTTCCCTATTCACACCCCCTTTCTCTCATTTTTCATTTTCATCTCATAATTAATCATTTTTTTCTTCATTTTTCAGTTCAAGCAAAGCTCGTCATTCCCGAACAAGGTTACACCATCACCACCATACTTGACGGTCACAAGCTTCACATAAACCCTTTCTCCATTCTACAACGACCCATTTCCTCCGATCTCATCGTTCTTGATTCTACAAACAGCACTTTTTACCCCGTCCAATTACCCATTTCCCAAGGTTCTTTTTTTTTTTGTTGCTTTTTTGCTTTCTGGGGTGTGATAAAGTTTTGATTTTTTTTTTTTTTGGGTTTTTAATTATTTCTATTTTGATTGTGTTTTTGTGTTGCAGAAAGTGTTTTCAAGAGGTTTTCTGGTAATGGGTCACCTGGATATGAAGATGGTGATGTGGGTTTAGCTAGGTTTGATAAACCTAGAAGCTTTGCTGTTGATTTTAGAGGGAATGTGTATGTTGCTGATAGGGTTAACAAGGTGATAAGGAAAATCAGTACTAATGGTATGTTTTGGTTCCATCTTGTTTGTGTTGATTGTTTTTTGATATAAAGTTTCAGTCTTTAGGTTTATGAAATTGGTTTGGAATGAAAATTGTGTCAAGTTAGTTCTATTTTGGGAACATAGTTGCATGGGAAGAGAGAGATGTGTTGAAGTGATAAGAAACGTCAAATTTATTTTATCTTAGATGAATGAGAATTAAGTCTCGAGTGAATAGGCAAATTGGTCCTCGAATTAAAAAAATACATCATTGAAATTGTAAAATGCAAGTCAAAATAGTGATTCCGTTAACTTGTACCAGGAGGGACGATAGCATGACGCGTTTACTGAATACATGACCCCTTTATGCTGATCCTACATCAATGCGACCACATTATGAATTAATTTGCATGTGAAATTAAGGTTTTCTAGGGATTAATTTTGCCAATAGGTAGTCCATGCACTATTGCAATTTTGATAAATTAATCCTCAAGATGATCTAAATTTCATAGAAAAATTAGTCTAGTGATCTAACATTGATGTCGGATCAACATATCCGGTTTACGTGTCACGTCATAGCTTCTAATAACAAAAATTAACGGAGATTATTTTCAGCGATGTATTTACTAATTCGTGAAAGGGAGGCACTATTTTGACTGATGCTTACAATTTCAATGACTAATTTGCTTAATCACTTAATTAGTCTCTAGCTCAAAACTGATAATAGTTATTAAATGCATTGTTGCTGTGGTGAATCCAAGTATTTCTAGTGTCACCGAGAGCTAGAAACTTATCCCTTGGGGTATGTCTCCCACCAGATGATGTTCTATACCCACATGTTCAATATCAATCTCTATACCACATGCTTAAGACACCCGGTTAACTTGGGGTGGTGAATCTTTGTAAATTTAAGATGGCTGGTTGATATATTTTATAAGCAAATAATAATGAGCGTCCCTTTTGTCTATTTTGGTCATTGACTAGGTGTTACCACAATTGCTGGAGGATCTTCAGAAAAGTCAAGCATCAAGGATGGACCAGCACAAAATGCATCTTTTTCAAATGATTTCGAGCTAACTTTCATTCCTGCCCTGTGTGCTTTACTGGTGTCAGATCATATGCACCAGTTGGTCCATCAGATTAATTTGAAGGAGGAGGATTGTACCCTTGGATCTAAATCTGGTGAGAATTTAAAATTTGAGGCATATTATAATATAAACTTTTCCTTTTCACTTTTTTATGTTTTCTAATTTACTATTCTTCTTCAGTTAAAGCAATTGCAAATAAATTTTTTCTGTAGAAATGAATAATTTCTAGAATGAACATTTGATTAAATCCATCATTACACTGATTAATTGCATTGTAAAATTTTAATTCTGCAGAGTCACAACTTTCAAGTTTGAAAATCCACCTTTGAAATTAATATCATTAATAAAAATATCATAGTAGGCGATGCTTAAACAATCAAATGTCTGAATTTTCTAAATTTAGCATGCAAGATCAACATAACAATCAATATAATTTAGTGATTACTTGATCTAAATAAATTTTAGGGTTAAATAAGTTTTTCGTCCCTATAAATATAACGAATTTTGATTTTAGTCCCTATAAAATTAAACTGAATGTTTTCATCCTCACAAAAAATTTTAGTTTGTTTTTCGTCCTTAATAGATATAATTTTGACGTATTTTTGACATTTTTTGAACATAATATGAATATATAAATGTCGAATATAATAAACGGACATAACATAGATACAATTTGAACATAAAAGAGTTATAATTTTGCCATTTATATGAACATAAAATGGCCATTAAGGACGAAAAACAAAATAAAAAAATTTGTGAGGATGAAAACATTCAGTTTAAGTTTTTAGGGACTAAAATCAAAATTCACTATATTTATAAGGACGAAAAACTTATTTAACCCTAAATTTTAATAAGGGATGTTTCAGTTTTGCACTAGTGTCTTGTTCATCCTACCAGACTAGAATTGTATAATTGCTTGAGTGAATGGACAAACATATATTAACTGCAGTATTATTTCTTCTATTACATCCTCCATCTTAATCTTTGAAAAGATAAGATTATTAAACGACGGCTATTATAATGAAAAAGCTATCTGTTTTAAACAGGGCTTGGTGCAGTTATGACATGGACTCTAGGGTTAGGACTATCTTGTATACTCGGCCTAGTGATTGGCGTTGTGATCCGCCCTTATATCATCCCTCATGTAAGTTACTATCAATTCTTATGAAGATTTTATGTGGCAACATGTTTACTTCCATCAATTCTAATTGAACTATGTAGACAGGAACACACCAGCCATTGCCATTTCACCGCGACATGGAAGCATTGCCAAACCAATCTGGGGAAGCTAGTACCGACAGTCTACTCCGGCATCAAAAGCGCAGTTGCTAGCTGCAGTTGCTCCTCAGTTTTCACGGTCGCAATGAGACTTTGGAAATTGAGTCTCTCTCTTCTTGTTCTCGTGTTTAATATTGACTTCGTTTCTCCAAGGCGGCCGCACTTGGAATCTGTGTCTTTGCTAGATTTAGATGCTTACAATAGTGGTGAGATATCAAAGTCAAGTAAGTATTTTGACCAATTGAAGGATTTGATGAGTTTTGATGAACACCTAATGGATTCAACCAAGGAAGCCTTAAATCAAGGAAAGGGTACCAGTGTCAGGATCAGACCTAAAGATAGTAACATTCTTCATCAAGAATCATCTGTTTCTAATTTGGGAATTGTGAAGAGGAGATGAAGTTTGTACTTTGTATGATGGTACTGTTTTATGTAAATAGTAAGCATGCAAATATTTTGTCATCTAGGCATTATCTTTATGTTAACAACCTCAACAGGCGACAATTATTCACATTGCTCTTTCATCCTATTTATATTTAGATAACAACCATAAAATAGTATCATATGAGATTATTACATTACATGGTTAAATCTTTAACTGTTACCAAGATTCTAGAACTAGCTAAACAGACTATCTGGGTAGGCTTAAATCGGTTGCTCAATAAACCTCTTAAAATTGCTTAGATTTCTGGAAAAAAAGCTATGACCCGATCAAGGTTTAGACATTCGGAAGTCAGGACTCTGTTGGTTGAGCAGTTTGAGGGGCCTATTGAGCAACCATCATAATGTCTTAGCTGGGGTTTATACGAGCTGTGGGTTTGGAGAGTTGGTTGGCTAGTTGTATGTAGTAATATCTTCATTTAAAATAATTTTTAAGTTATTAGTTGAGATAAAATAATAATAACATCGACAATAATGATGGTTAAAAAGATACTTCGTTTTTAGAAGTCAATTTTACAATTTTAGAAGCTACTCTTTTTTTTTTAGTGTCGTTTGGGTGCAAATCGTGTGTTTCTATTTAATTGATGTTTTGATAGTTTAAAGGTACATTTGTCAATTACACCCTTACTCATTTTCCTAAAACTAATTAATGTTATACATTTGAAAAATTCAAGTATTTTGTATACAAAGTTTGTTTTTCGTTATGTGCAAATTTAAATTTATATGAAACAAATTTTGCTACGGGAGAGAGAATAACACATCAAATTTACCGGAAAGAGAGTGTGTGGGAAAAAATGAATTTATTTATGGATTAAAATGTTGGTATAAAAAGAAAGAAACTAAAAAATTCTGCTTTCTAATTTAAGTATACTATTATAAACCGAAACATCAAGAGGGAATACTATTCAAAGAGATTTTTCAATTTCATACAACATAAAATGTGTTTTATACAACACATTCTAAATTAAAAATGAAAGAATAAAAGTTTGAACAAGTTATGTAGGCTACCTATGGCTAATTTACGTTAAATTTGTTTTATTAAAAGATTAAATTGATACTTTCAAAAGTTATAGGACCAACTTATACGTCAATAATTAAGCCAAAATTATTCTATGAAAAACGTTTTCATCTCAGAAGGGTCTTTTAGTACAAAGAATTAAACATTAAAACCAGCCAAAGAAACCGATGTGGTTGCAACATAGTTTATAATAAATGAAGACTCAGTTACAAAATTCCCAAAAATAAACTCCATTTAGCCCACTATTTAACCAAATACATAGATCAACATTTTCATTGAACAAATAAACAAACATATATAACACATTTTTTTTTATCAATCTCATGGCAAGATCTAGCAGTTATATTGTTTTGGTGGCTTTCTTTTTCACTACAGCACTAGCTTCATTCAACTCGCCTGAAAAAAGATTTTTGCATGATTGTATATCAAATATTGGAGAGGAATGTGGAAACCAATTTTTTAGCAAATTGTTCACTCGTGATAAGATTACAATTACTAGAGACTGTTGCTATAAGGTTATTCAAATGGGTTATTCTTGTCACGTCAAAATGACCGTATTTTTTCTAGAAACTGATCCAGTGTTAAGAAATGCAGATCAGATTGAGTATCTTTCCAAGAGTGATCATATTTACGAGAAGTGTGATCGTGTCACTCAACCTGAAGACTCTAAATTTCTAGCTAAGTGCGTAGAGAAAATTGGCTCTGATTGTGGAGAACAAATACTTCACAAATTATTTACTAATGAAGGGAGCGTAAATAGACAATGTTGTGAAAAACTTGTGAAAATGGGTGAAAAATGTCATACAAATATGGCGAAAACTTTGATTCGTACACCGGCAATGAGGAGTGTTGATGCACCTGACTTTCTACAGAAGAACAAGAAAATATTTGATGATTGCAAAGATATGGAATAAAAAATCTTTATGTGAAAGTGGAGAAATTTGTTCATTATAGAACATGAGAAAACGAAATGCATTCTATTTTACATCTTTTTAGTTGCTTCATTTAACGCTCTTGGTAGGTTGCCTATGATTTTATTTTATAAGAAAGGAAAGAAAGCTTTTGTGTAAATGAAAACATAATTGTTCTTTCATTAGCCATAACCGCATTTTTCAATTTGATTGTATCAAGTGCAAACTTTAATTATGTGAAGGCAAACAAACAACTTCCATAAAAATATTCATATTTGAAAAGAAAAAAAACTCAAAGCATAACTCATGCTAAGAAGAAACACAAAATACAAGAGTCACAAACAAATCTCAAGGTTACAAATGAACCAAGCAAAACATAAAACCATTATAAGAACCAAAATAAAAAGTCATAATCACCAAAATTGTAATTTTATGTGATCCAAAATGTGACTAGCTACTGCAAAACTATTGTAGTTTTCTTCACCTATTTCATGTATTGTACATGTTTTAGATGGTATCTGATTTAAGGAATTTGTTGTATAGACATTTAATTTTCATTAGCTTACTTGAGCTTCAAACCATGTGGTAACACATTGTTATTTTTCCCCATATTCTTTCTGTACTATCTTTTTTGCAGTTAAATATGGTGTTCTTCTTGAATGTGGGACTATAGTTAAGAAATAGATTCATATAGTAGATGTAAATATAATGATTGATTAGTAGTATTCAACATTATTGGTCTCCATGAAAATAAATGGTCATTGAGAATCATATTCATAAGGATTAAACAATTATGTTTTGATAGCTTTCATTCGATCCATGTAATGTAATTGTTAAATTAAATTGTATTTGGCTATAACTTGTAGCATTTATTTACTTACTTTTAGTTATTTGCACATGATAAAGATTATAATTATAACCTTTTATTTATAAAAGAAAAAATATATCGTATTCAGAATTGGCAGAAAAATCTGTCAAAATAAAACCATTTAATTTTGCATTTTTGTGTTGCATTAATCAAGTCTCTTTCAATGAGTAAGTTTATCATAGGCATTAGCTCTAGAAAACTTGTTACTACCTCCGTCCTTAATTATAAGACCCTTCTAAGAAAAAAATTGTCTCTTTTTATAAGACTCATTTGATATTTCCAAGTACATTAATTATTTCTTTACCAACATATCCTTATTTATTTTGCATCTTTTTCTTCAATCAACAATAATTATTATGTTGAAAACATAAATTAACTCTATCTCTTAAGGATAAAATTGTAAAAACAATAGTAATTATATACAAATTTAATACTACAATCAACTTTCTTAATCTGCGTAATTTTTGCAAAAGGCTCCTATAATTAGGGACGGAGGTTGTAACACCCTAATTCCCAACGTTGATTTAATAAATAATGCGAATAAATTTAAAACAAAAAAGGATGTTACACATGCTCATCAATCATTCCTTCAAATAAAAAATAATAATACGTCATATTTCTGAGAGCGAAAAATACTTCAAAAATATTTCATAAAATAAACATGTCTAAATCTCAATCATCATTGTGGAAACTGTCATAAAGATTTTAAATACTTAAACTTCATAAAGTTAAACATTCAGCGTTTGACCCCAACCCTAGTGTTACAGATCAGAGCACGTGATTATTCGACTACATAAAAAATTAGATAATAACTATGTATATCTCCGTCGCCACCTTCTAAACGTCCCGCAAACAGAGTTCCTCGTCCTAAATGTTTGTACCCCAAGAGTACAGACACCATAATACACAACAACGATAAAAGGGTGAGAATATTCATCATAATATATATTGGGATACATGAATAATATATAAATAGCCATAGGATCATCGATCATCCTTTACAACATATTCACAATTCTTCATCATGTTATACAACATTATTTACACATCATCATTATCATAATTTTTCACTTTTAAAACATTAAAGAAATACACATGTCACTCACAATACATCAAAATTGACACATATCACATATACCACATATACTTCATATATACCTAACATGAGACATATGCAAACACACTTCGTTCCTAGACCTATATGCATACCGGTACCAGAACCTATCGTCTTTATGATGTATGCCAGAGTTGTGTTACTGATCATACACCCGTCTTTCGTCTTTCTTCTTTATGCAGTATGCTATGATGCATGCAGACCCACTAATCACCATACAACAAATATATCATCAACACATCATTCAACATATCATCTTTAAAACAATTAAAACACCATCGTCATTTTACTTGTTATTATAGAACAAGTACGTCTTTCATCTTCGTTGTTCCTAAATACATCTTTCGTCTTTATTCGTCTTTTTCAAAACTCATTTATTTTATCATTCTTCATCGCCATATAGCAACTAATATTTCTAATTACCTTCGTCTTATCCCTTCACCTAGCATCTTCATTACCCTAAACTACTTCACCATTCTACCTGTTCATTTTACCTCTACACCTTACCCTCTACAACGTATCCTTATTCTTCGTCTTAGTTTTAAGCCATATCATCATCATTACCTTCACTTATGAATTCATATCTTAATATATCGACTCATCTTATTCACCGTCTACTGCCTTAGGCCACTAACATCATATGCTTGTTTGACTTAGGTTTTGTACTCTTTAATTTTAACTTATGTTATTAGACTCAACCTTTATTCTAAGATTCATTTATTACCTTCTTATCTTGTTTAAGAACCATTGCTAATATAATCTTATTCTAAGTTTAGCCCTTGTCTTCTTTCTCATTCATCTTACCCTCTCTTAATCGATTCAAATTCTGACTCCTTCTACCCACCCCGTCATTGATTTACTTCATACTTAACTTTCTATCTTAGGTTATATTTCATCCCAACACTCCCCTCGTCGTCATTAATTCTCTAGTTCGACCTCACTATTTACCTTGACTCTTCTTCTCTTCATCCTAACAACTTTCCTATGTTCTCTCTCTCTTCTTATATTCTTATCGCTACAATTACCATTTACTCTTATTTACTATTATTTTCACCTTCATTAGTTCATGAATTACCTTCTTACAACTCTCTCTACTTTACATTCATGTCTTTCACAACGTCATTTATTACGTAGTGTATTATCGTCATATAACACTTATACTATCAACATACCCCATCATATTTAAACATCAAATTCATCGATTAACATCGTATCTACATATTATCATATAGTTTACATCGTCGTTATTTTAACATCATGTTTAGAACACACAACCCTCATTAGTTGTATCCCCTTATTATTTTAGGCTCATTAAGTTTAAGAACATATCTTCATATATAGTTTAATCATTACTATCTCCTGTTGTCTTAAGCCACTCTCACAAGTCAATGTTTTGGATTCGTTATTACCTTTAGGTAATAACTTCTATTTATACCCAGATACACTCCCTCATTTAGATATGTGGTTTATGGATCATTACATTTAATTTAAGTGCTAACGGCTGCCTTAAACTCACTATTACTTTCATAGATGTTTTCGAGTCTACTAAATAGATTGTGCTGGAGTTTCATGAAGATCGCAGCATGACCCATGCACGGTATTCTAATCATAACTCAAGTTTTAGAAGTCTAAAAGGAGTCACTCCAAAGCCACATGAAAGATAACATGCATATATACATTTTTCATGAAGAGAACTAGATCCAATTCGGTACAGAGAAGGGTGTAAAAAATGGTTTTCCTGAACCTAGGCAGATTGCATGACTGTGCGTAGCATATTGGGTATTACTCAAGTTATATATATATATATATAAATGGAGTCCCTATAAATCCATATTTAAACTAACATCCATATCTACAACTTTCATGAAGACACCTAAATCCAATTCTGAACGGAAAGTGGTGGAAAGGTTTATTTTCTTAAGGCTAGAAGAGATGCACGAATGTGCTGACCCAGGTGTGATATTTTGATGATAACTCACGTTGTAGATGTCTGGTTGAGGTGAAACCAAAGTCATTGGAAATCTAACATCCATACCTACAACTTTCATGTTTACACCAAGACCCAGTTCAAAATATAAATGAGTCAAATACACCCATAAGTGGGTTCCAGGCGCCTGAATCAGACACTTGAGGCGCCAGCTCTCGGGTTTTGGGCGCTAGGCGCCCTTACTGAAGCGCAGCGCTGCGATGCTTCCAAATTCTACGTTTTTGAGCTACGGGAATGCTTCTAAGTTGCCCTAAATGTCCACTTTCGGAGCCCTTATGATCCCAAACTGATATGAAACATTACCTAGCGTTACCCCATCATCCAAACACTACTTCCTCGCATAATTTCCTAATTATCCACCCTTATTGCGGTTAAAATCTCAATTCATTCATCCTAGTTTTGTTCCTTTCAATTCTAATCTTCCTATATCATCACAATTTCATATTACATCTGTTCTTCATCACATTTTCATCATAAGTTACATCAACATTCTTAAAATTAAACATTCCCCCGTCATAGTTCAACATACCCTAGAGTGAAAGGATTCTCCCCTTACCTCGAATTGTCCGGAACCGTGGCGCTGGCTCTCTTCTCCTTAGCTAGGGTTTCCTCTTCTCCTCTCTTCTTTTCTCAGGTTCAGCAAAAGTTATCTGTAACCCTAATTCTCCTATGTTTTCCTCTTTATATAGTCACCACATGGGCCTTACCCTTCTCACATAATCTTAAGAAGATTTGCTATTTGCACCACTAGTTGAGTTATTTATTCCTTCTGCAACTATACAACTTTTTTGTTTATGCAACCTTCTGTCCACATCAATGAACGCTACACACTTACTACCTACACTCATTCCTCATTCTTCATAACTTCTATAACCTAACTAATTAATTTAAAAATATCTAGCAACTAATATATTATAATAACGATAATAATAATATCATCCAACAATAATACTATATTATCTTGTAATAATATTAATGGATTAATATTTAATCATCATGGCCCCATCAAGTAATGCTGCTTTTTAAAAAGCTTTACATAACTTCAGATATGGTGAAAAACCAAGTATTTTCACCTTCAAAAAAGTTGGATAGTTTTCTTTAGTTAAATATAAAAATAAGGTAGTTTTTATTTTATCCTTTCCTTTTTAATTTTTTGTCCATTTGTAAAACTTCTTGCCCATCAAACTATATGCAACCATTTTTTTATTGCCAATCAAACTTCTTTTTATCATTTCCTATCAAATTAAATTGTATGTTAAATTTTTATAAGCTATGACATCATATCTTTTTATCTTGACAAAGTAGCACACTCATTGAATTTATTATCAGAAATGTTAACTAGTGTCCTCTGTACTAGTTAAAGACTTTAAATGGTAATTTATCATAAAAATATGTGTAATCAATGCTTCAGAAATCAAATTATTTGATTTTTTTATAAAATAATTTTTGCTTTTAGAATCCTTAAAGCGTGCCCTGGAGACACTCTACCAGACTCATTTATTATTCGAAACTTTTGTAGAATTGAAACCACAAAAAGCCTTAGGATCCTGGTTAGAACTTAGAAACATGTACCTATTTCTTATGCAATGGCTTTTCGGTGACATATTTTGAGCATACTTGAAGTGTCAAAGTCTGCTTTTCTATTGAGTATATTGTGTTCTCATGGTTTGTTTTTTGTATATACATCATTTCTATTAACACTTACTCTCTTGTTTAATGAAATCATTGTATGTCCCACCATTTTATGTAGGTTTTATTTTTAAAGCATAGACCCATATTAATTTAAACTAATAAAAAAATAAGTGTTAGAGAGTGTTTCTAGTACTACTCTTCTATCTTAATATGTTGTCTATCCATTGCAATTTTTGCAGCTAAGTTTTACCATCATGTCAAAAGGAAAAAAATTTGAGTCGAATTTGTATCCAGCTTTCTTTAAAGCAAAACACTAATGAAAAATCTTGGTAACTTTTATGAAGAGTCGAATTTGTATTCAGCTTTCTTAAAGCAAAACACTAATTGAGAGTCAAATATATAACTTTTTTTTTAAAAGACCATATGTTTATTGAGAGTCAAATATTTATTAAAAGACCATATAACTTTTTTTTCCCACTGAATTAGGAGAAACGACAAACATCAAGGGGAAGCAATGAAATCCCAATTAGGTTGGTACCCCAATGAACCTCCATCCCATGCCGCCAAACTCTAAAATATTTTTTTTTTTTTTTTGGGGGGGGATATGTACATGAGGGGGGGACTAGGCCAAAACCCTCCAAAAAAAAGAAAGAAACAAACTGAGATAAATAGCCGCCTAAGGAAACCTAAATCAAGGCATACTGCAACGGTCCAAGTAAAAATCCTCTTGCAGCTTAGGTGGTAAAAATCAACAACCAAACCACGTCCTGGGTCAAGTGTCCCAAACTAGCTAACTGATCAGCACAATAATTGCCTTCTCAGAAAATGTGGGAAAAGATAACCTGAATACCAAGAGAGCGAGCATTTTTCCAACGATTTCGAAGCAAAACCGGCACCAATGACAGATTTTTGAAGACCAAAACAATTTTCGTGGCCAAAATATTATAACATGTAATATATTACTCATATAACTAAAAAAAAAATATTACTCATATTATAACATGTAATATATATTAAAAAACTATTAATATTGGCCTAAAATATAAAATAAATAAGTTCTAGCTTTCTAGGTTGAAACAAATATCAATAATATTCACTAAAAAAAATCAATAATATTACTATCTGTTATAACATTTTTTGAAAATCAGTATAATATTACTATTTGGTCAAATTATAACCCATTCTTTTTTGGTGGTGATATAATCCATAATTTATTAAATAAAGGAATAAATCATTAATATCAATCAAAAATTTAAAATAAATGAGAAATGATATTTGTACAACCATTTTGGTACAATTTTTGTACAATTTTCTCTCTCATACTCGCATTATGTTTTTATTCTCTCTCTTCCTTTTTCTATCTGATGAGTAAAACCGCAAGTGCACGGTTCTACCGAAGTAGTAAAAAAAGAGTATCGTTTCGACAGGGAGTTATGAATTCAATTAACTTTTAATAATGATTAGATGAAAGTTTCAAAGGTTAAAGAGTTTGGGTTTTTAATTAAAAGAAAATAATAAAAATAAAAGCGTCTTGGGATTATTGGTTCATCTAGATGACAAATCCTTCACAAAACAAACCCTAAACCTAAACTTTATATTTGACATACTTTCTAAAGACAAGTTTCTCTTAAGCGTATCAAAGCTTCTTTCGAAATGCAGTGAGTGTGTTCCTCTAGCAACCACGCCTATTCTCATGGTTGATTGCTATTAGAATCCTTGAAGAACGGAACTTTATATGTCTCAAAGTTTGCTACACTATTCTCATGTTTCGCAACCCTTGTCTAATTTCACTTGTTCCAATATCAAAACTTCGTTGTTGCTTTATGAATTGATATTTGAGATGATGAATTAACAAATACTAACCCTCCGCTGTCGCTTTATGAGTTTGGTATTTGTTAATTTAATATAAAAACGGTGAATTAGATTAGAAAGTAGATTTATATAAAATTAGGGTTTATGGCTTGGTTTGATTAGGATTATGTCATTAGACTTATCCAACAATCCCAAGACAAGAAGAGTCTATTCACTAACATTCCTTGTAGAAATATAAGAGAAGAAGAAGAAGAACATAAAATAAAGGTAAACTTTTATTCAAAGAAACAATTGTCACTTATTATTTCCAAGAACAAAAGATGAATTGTTGTGATAGCTAGCTACTCTATTTATAGTTTACAATGACATAAACCCTAAGAAATATAACACTAGAATGTTCCACAAGCAACCACAGGCTTTTAGGTCAGAAGTAAACTAATAGGTAGCTTGTCCATGAAGCAGAAGCATCAAAAGAGTGTCCTGAAGGCAGGCACGACCGTGCTGCTGGTGGCACGGGCCGTGCCAAGTTTCTGACTTGGGGGTAACATATTTTTGTCCCATATTTTCGTATTTTCATCCTGAATCAGCTCTTAATCCTCTTTCTTTTGTTCCAAGACTCAATCTATCAAATATTTGTTCTTGAAATATAATAACTTGCAATTGAAGTAAAATAGTTCTAAAAAGGAAATAATATTAAATAAAACAAAATAAAATTTAAATAAAACGGACTCAAATAATATATTAAAAACACTAATTTATTGACTCATCACTCTCTCTATTATTTTTGATCAATGAGAAGAGAGAACAACAAAGTTGTCTCAAAGGTTGTACGAAAAATATATCCAAAATATCTAAGTTAATTTTTTTTTGAGAAATGATATTTGTACAACCACTTTGTGACAACTTTTTGACAATTTTCTCTCTCATACACACATTATTTTCTTATTCTCTCTCTTCCTTTTTCTCTCTCTATTGTTTTTGACCAATGAAAAGAGAAAAAAAAAAGTTGTCACAAAAGTTGTATCAAATGGATGTTCAAATATCACTATCGTTTTTTTTAGGGTCATGTTAACTTGTGCCCTTAGGACACAAGATAAGAAACCCAAAAGTAGAAATATTCCCTCAAATTTTGTGCATTCTAGTTATTATAAATTCAAAAATTAAATTGAATGCACAAATTCCAACAAAAAATTACTATGTTGGGTTCCTTATCTTATCTTGTGTCTTTTTTTTTATATCAAGAATGCATGTTTATAATCAAAACAATGAATTTATATGAAAAAAACTTAACTCCCATAATGAGTAATCTGACGTAAGGTCAAGGATTAAATTCAGTTCAATTTTATATTAAAAGAAAAGATTAAATTGTCATTTTTATAAGTTATAAGACTAACTTACAATTGAGACAAAAAGACTAACTATAAAAAAAAAAAAAAAAGAGAAATATATCTGTACAACCATTTTCTAATAACTTTTGTGACAACTCTCTCTTATACTCATATTATGGTTTTACTTTCTTTCTCTATTGTTTTGATTTCCATGTCGATACCTACTTTTCTTTGTAAATTTATGGTTGTCCCGAAAGTTGTCACACAAATGGTTGTTCAAATAACAAACCTCAAAAAATAAAGGGTTAATAGGTCTTTACCCCCTGTAATATAGGTCATTTCTGGTTTTCCCCCAGTAAAATATTTTTTTTGATTTACCCCCTGTAAAATATTTTTGTTTTGATTTACCCCCCTAATACTAATAGGCCAAACAAAAACCAATTTTTTTTTCCAAGAATTTTTCGTTTTTGTTTGGCCTATTAGTATTAGGGGGGTAAATCAAAACAAAAATATTTTACAGGGGGTAAATCAAAAAAAAAAAATTTACAGGGGGCAAAACCAAAAATGATCTATATTACTGGGGGTAAAGACCTATTAACCCAAAAATAAATTAAGTGACCAGAATGATATTTAAACTAAAATTATTATATAAACAATGTTTTACTTGTTAACTCTATCACTATAAAGCCGAGCTTTAAAACCATTATGAGAAACAGATAGGAGTTGCAGCATAGTTGTTAATGTTATTATGTTTTACATTGTATGGGAAATAAATATAGCCTAATGTTACAAAAATAATCCGAAAAGTATTCAATTTAGTCCACTATTTAACCAAATACTTAGATAAACATTTTCATCAAACAAGTAAACAAATATATAATAAAACAATTTTATTTTTTTTAAATCTCATGGCAAGATCTAGCATTTATATTGTTTTGGTGGTTTTCTTTTTTGCTACAGCACTAGCTAAACTCACCGTTAATCAACAGCAGTATTTGCGTGATTGTGCAGTAAATATGGGAAAACAATGTGGGACCCAATTTTTTAACAAATTATTCACTAATGATAAGACTACAATTACTAGAGATTGTTGCTATAAAATTCTTCAAGTGGGTTATTCTTGTCACATCAAAATGACCGTATTTATTCTGGAAAACGATCTGGTGTTAAAAAATGTAGATCGAAACGATTATCTTACTAAGAGTGATCATATTTTTCAAAAGTGTGATCGTCTTACCGAACCTGAAAACCAGAAATTTCTAGCTAAGTGTGTAGAAAAAATAGGTGCTGATTGTGGAGAACAAGTATTTAACAAGCTGACTCGTGATGGGAGCATAACTAAACAATGTTGCAAAAAACTTGTGAAATCAGGTGAAAAATGTCATATCAATATGGCAAAGGCTTTGATTCGTACACCAGCAATGGGAAATATTGATCCAAATGAATTTTTAGAGAAGAACTGGAAGATATTTGATGATTGTAAACGTACGGAATAAAAATTATTTATATAAAATTAACTATATCACATAGTCGAAAATTTTGTTCATAAGAGAACATCAGAAAACTAAATGCATACTACGTTTTATAATTGCTTCATTTACCAATAAAAACCTTTATGATATCATTGTCATGTTTAAGATATTGTATTTACTTCCTATATTTCATAACTATTTTTATTATTCTAGTTGTCATGACAATCATGGGTGGCTTATATTCTCTCCAAAGGTCTAAAGTTGATCATGTATGCTGAGAAGATCATCAGAAAAGCATGCAAAATTTCTTGATCTAATCCCACCTTCCTAATTACCATTGTTGTTTAAACAACAAGCCATAGAAATCTATATTTGGCAAAACTGAATAAACAATTCATATTATGATCATCAGGAGAAATCATTGTACAACCTACACTTGATTTCATCCTCCTCATTCCAAATCAAAGCTGGATTGAGTCTTCATTTGTTCTAGATTTCCTAACTATATATACTCAATACTTATAACCCATGTAACTCATCCGAGACCGAAAATCGCGATGTTCGTACAATGAGCCTCCATATTCAACAGGTGTGATGACCACAGATTCCTTCTTCCCCTCCTGTTCCTGCACTGCCCCGAAAACTACCTCATTGGTTGTCTCGTTGGTCTGCTCATAGAAAGTATGAGGGACCGATGATTGGTACTGATGGCGATAATGATGTTTTTGTTGCTGCTGCTGCTGTTGTTGCTGGTGGTGTTGTTGTTGTGGTTGTTGTTGCTGATGTTGATCTCCATCCCACCCGTTGTAGAATGCTTTACTTTGGCGCAACTGTTGAATTTTTTCTGCATCTTTCGACATGAAAGGATAGGTTTTTCGAGGGGTTGGTGCCCTTGTGTCGATAGACGGTGGTTCGTCTTCGCGAGGAATCACAAAACTTTCCTGTGCTGGCCAATCATTTACTTGCTTCTGAGATTGTTGGATCAGTGCTTGCCTTTGAAATTGGTGGTAGCTCTGTGGTCTTCTTCTGAAAACAGGAAATAATCCTCCCATTATCTCCACCATTGACGAGCCAGCATTCGCAAGAAGCTTACCAAGAGATCCAAAGAAACTTTCTTCCTGCTTTTCGGGTTCATATTCTGATGGAATCAATGGAGGCCTGACAGATTTCAAGGGCTTTTGATATGTACTTCGAGAAACAGAAGGCATTACTGTTAGTGGAACCTGAGCCTGCAAAAAGCACAAGATGTTCAGTGACTGTGATAAGCACCGCACCGACACATGCACCGGAATGACACTGAGACGCAACCAGCAATACTTGAGAAAATAGAATAAACGAATGTAAATATGTGTCAATGTCAAACACTGATACATGTCGGACACCAGGCACGTCTTCAATTTGAAGTGTCTGTGCTACATAACTTATCAACAGAGAATCACATTCATTTATGACCAATTGTGTTATAAAAATTCAATTTAAATACATCAGAAGGAAGAAGACAAGGCTAATCACTCACATCCTGAGATTCTACAATTGTACCAAGCCTACGCTGCAGCAATGCCAGCATATAACCAAAGAAACCAGCCCCAACAAGCATCGCAATTCCTGCAAACAAAGGAAATAAATCTAAATTTGTAATCAAGACTCGACAGAATTTCTACACAAAAGTTTGTAAATTGTAGTTTTACCGAGAGGGAAATCACTGCCATATCGATATGCACAATCATCAAAGTGGAGTTGGATCTCCCTAATGGCTTGGTTTCCTCTGTCTACAACAAGCAGGGAACAACTACTTCCAACATAAACCACATCAAAGTCATCAGAAAATTTAGCTTCTTCACTTGGTCCATCAACATGGCCCCCTCCACGGCTCCATTTTCCTCCAGCAATTGTTGTGACCCCTGAAAAAAAGATATCTTAATTCAATGACAAGTGTATCGTTTTTATCATAAAGTTTACTGGATCTAGAAATGCCACTACAAGAGTACGCAAAATTCAACCATTTAGGTATTAAGCATGGAAACAATTGAAAAACAATATATCACTATGAGGGAGAGGAATGAAGAAAAATACCTGAATCACTAATTTTCCTAATTGCCATATTTGCAGTATCTGCAACATAAATATTTCCTCGGTCATCAACAGTTATCCCCTTTGGATGGTTCATCCTAGCCTCCCTGAGCCTCCCATCAACATGTCCAGAATATCCTTCAGCTGATCCAGCCACCAGCTTTGGTCTGCTATCTGCAGAATTGCAATGAATGTTATATTTCTCAAGTGAATGAAGCATACACATGCAAGGACATAAACTGTCACGAAACGATTATACTACAAGAGAAGCCCTGCTGACATATATCAAAATGCATTACATTGATGTGATACGTCTTCATTAAGGTCATAGGATCTGTTAGAATTGGTTATTTTTTTAAATAAGAATTGTCTTATTTAAGCTTGTCTACTAACATTAATCACTTGTGACTTGTGAGTCTGTTTGAGAATGCTTATGAAAATAACTCATGTTTGTAAGCTGTTTTCAGCTTATTTCCCAAAACTCTCTAGGATAGGTCATTAAAACATCTTATAGCTTTTATGAAAATAATTTGACTTTATTTAATCTTGATATAGAATTAGCATATACATCAGCACTCACATAATAAGTGTTTATGCTATAAGTGCTTGATTAAGTTGTTTATCCAAACAGGGTCATAATCATGAACTAATAATCCATGAAATCATGTGACATAATCTTCGATATTTGGATGTGCATTGATTCAATTAACTGTTCCAAATCTTTGACGCAAAGAGGAGTTGAACTGGGAAAAAGTGGAAAAGACACAATCAAGATGCCACATATAAGTTGTAGTCGATTAAACAGGAGAAAAATGACGGTAAAATTTTAACAACCCCTTAAACTATTCAAAACTGATGTAATGAAAAATATTGGAATGATCCACGAGAGTTACACAGCCACAGTAGGCTGCCATCTCAGACAGTAATGAACTTCAATTAGACAAAAGACTGCACCATGACCTGCCCCGAATCGTCTAAAAACATTGCAATTAAGCTCCTTTAAAAAAAATGAAAGGGGAATGCCACGGCAATCCAAGGCAAAGAAAACCATCCAAGTTGCATGATAAGAAATGCAAGACTCTTTTTTTTTTCTTTTAAAATGAAAGACTCTACATTCGTGAAAGAACAATGTTAAGCATGTCATAAGTTTAAAATTAAGTTACTCAAGGCTCTGTTTGAATCAACAGCTTAATTAAGCGCTTATCATATAAGTGCTTCTGAATAAGCTAATTTTATAACAAGATAAAATAAAGTCAAACTATTTTCAAATAAGCAAAAAGCTGTTTTCATAATCTATCAGTATCATGTTTTCAGCTTATGAAAATAAGTTGAAAACAGTTTTCAGACATATCATAAGTTTGTATATATAAGCTCGCCGAAATAGTCTAACTAATTTTAATGCAATGAGATAAGCTCAAATAATCCAATCCAAACATGTGCCAAATTCTATATAGTGACTAAGTCAATATGATACAATGAAGAGATCAAAATGGTAACAAGCTATCCACACCAAACCCAAAACTAGCTCATCGGCATTCCAAATTCGGGAAAAAGCATCCCAACCACCAATTATCCACAACCACAACATAATCCATCAAGTATCTAATCTCCAAAAAGTAATAATAATTAATTATTTACTTAATTTTCCAAATTATGAATCTAAAAAACAAAAGGAGAAATAATCACAAGGTATATATATGAACCACATTTGAAGAAGGCTTACACAAAGAGAGTGATGAAGAGATTCTGTAAAGGTTACTATTAGCAGAATCAAGAATCAGAAGCTCCCCATTATGCAAAACCTCAACACCATAAGGCTCAATTCCAAGCTTACTTCCATCAAACACAGTTTCCACATTGTAACCACTCTCAAATTTCATCATTGATTTGCTCAAAACCCCTTCAACAAAAACACACAAAAATCAACAAAAAAATCAATAAATTTTAAAAAAAAAAACAAAAAATGGTTGATTAATAAAGCATGCAAAGATCCAAATTCCATACCAGTTTTGGTGGTAGCTTTAAGGGACCAAACCCATTTGGAAAAAGCAGGAACAGCATTGGAGAGAAACCCAGAAACAAGTTCTGAAATAAAGATGAAAGAAATGAGAAAAAGATGAGAACTTTGAAGAAATGGAAGCAAAATAAGAAATGGGTTGGTGAGTACTTACTTGCAGGTGAAGAGGTTGATGGTGCAGCTGAAACTGAAACTGAGAATGTTCCAAAGAGAAGATGAAGAATGAGAGCTACTAGCAAAATTTGCTTACTCATTTTAGTGAAGAAAATGAAGAACAGGTTGTTATGGAGGTGTAAAAAGTAATAATGGGAGGTGATTTATGAATGTGAAACCCTAATTCATGTTGAGAAAGAAGAAAATGAAATAGTGTGTTTTTTATTTTAATGTTATGTGTTTTTTTTTTGTTTGGGTTCTTAGCAGAAAAGAGAGGAAAAGGAGTGGAGTATTTTTTGAGTGTGTGAGTGAGAAGAGTGTGAAAGGTTAAGAGAGAGAGAGGGAAAGGGAAAAAGATATTGGAAAAAGTAATGACAAGAGAGTGACTACTAGTGGGGCAATGTGTTTCTAGAGACTACACCAAGGTCCAAAAGTGTGATATAAGTTGATCCAATGGTGGATATCAATTCTGGTGAAAATAAAGTTTACTTTATTGCTTAACAATTTAGTTTTTTGCTTAAGAAAAGTATACTTTTTATTTTTGAGAATAAGAATAATTTTGTGTTTGTTTGTTTGTAGTTTATGTTTAGCATGTGAATTCCGGGTAGTAAACCAGCAACTTGAATTATGAATTTTTATGTGGAACCTTGTATATATTATGCATTGTCTTTATTAACTGAGTTAAGTTCACGAGGACTGGATTATGGATTTATTATTAGCAGCAGTGATATATATTTACTTACATACTTCTGAGTTTAATTTCAAAGTAAAACTATTTACAAATGCATTTAATAATGTATTGTCATGTTATTTATGTGTTTAAAAATAAAATAGTTGTTATATCCATTAATTGAAAAACAAAGTAAAATTATTAAATTCATGTTTTAAATAACTTTACACTTATGTAGAAATTAAATCCTTATCTTTTATGAGTGCACTAATTTTATAGTCAAATGAGTTTCATTTACTAAAACATTTCATTTCGTAATAATTCATTTATCTTATAATGATGGTCATTTTTGTTACCAAAGTGGTTGACCTCAAGTGTTGTTGAGCAATGACCTCAAGTGTTTAATAAGCTTCCTCATTATAAATGATTTGAAAGAACATGAGTATGATTCATGAGAGAAAAAGCTTTTAGTCATACTTTACTTACCTCCTAACCAATTTTCTTGATTATCAAGGTCCTCTTACCCTAAAAATGGAAGAGTTTACACACAAAAAATTTGGTCATTTTTGCTCAAATAATTTTGTCCCAATAAATTTAAATAAAGTCATAAAACAATAAGTTTTAGTTTTCAAGGTAATTTTAGTTGATTTTCTAAATAACACACATGATATGATGCAGTTGGAATATTTTAAAAACATCAAATTGGTTTTGATATCCCGTAAAAAAAAAATTGGTTTTGATATATTTGATTTCACTATTAAAGTGATGAAGGTTTCTATTTTTGTCTGGAGACTTTTTCGCAATCGATTACCAACTAAAAACAACCTTTTACGTAGGAGAATCATTCATCACGACGACATGTCTTGTATAGGCGGTTGCGGTTCTTCTAAGACCGCGGACCACCTTCTATTTCGGTGTGATCATTTTGGTACGGTATGACATCTTTTGTTTCATTGGCTAGGCATTTCTTTCATAGCTCCAGGTGTCGTTACAACACATCTTCATCAGTTCGGTCGCTATGCGGGATTACCGCGGTCTACACATTCTTTTCTGACAGTAATCTGGATGGCAACTGTTTGGGTTATTTTGAAGGAAAGAAACAACATGATTTTTAACCAGAAGAACGCTGACTTGCATCATTTAGTAGACAATGTCAAATTTATGTCTTTTTCTTGGCTAAAGGCAAATGTGCCCACCTTCGCCTTCAGTTATAATGACTGATGGCGGCACCCGTTACTTTGCATGGGTGTTTTTGTGTAGCCTTATTTTTGTCATTCTTCTGTAACATTATTATTTGGTAACAACCACTTGTAACTGTTTTTTGGTGAGTGGTTCTCTCTGGCACACCTTGTGCGTTTAGAGCCACCTTCGGTTATCTAATATATTCCATTTTGGCTTGTTCAAAAAAACTATTAAAGTGTATTGTAACTTCAAGTAGAATATGAAATTTTTGCTTCTAAATTTTTAGCTTTAAATTTATGGTTCAATTTACTCTTACATTAATGTATCTAAATATTTAAATTATTTTACTTTTTATTTATTTTTAGCTTACTCAATTGAATATAATTTGTTTATTTTAAATCTTTTTTAGCCACTAAAACCAACCACGAAGTACAACACACATAATCCGCATAGGTATTGTCACTTTCTCATCAAAGTAAACAACTCACAAATTCTTGTAATTCTCCACTTCTCAATGTTGTATGTGTGGATTTTGTTGTTAGACTTTATAGAACCAAAAAAACTAGTCATCTAATTCTCCTCTTTGGTTGGTTGGTCTGAGACTTTATTCAATGTCCCAACAAAAAAAAAGTTATCAAAGAGATGGGCAAGTGGAAAGATGGGGTTTGGAAGTGGTTTTTGAACCGGAGAAGAGAGTTTTTTACTACAAAGAGAGGCTTTTAACCAACCTTATTATTATTATTGATGAGGTTATTCTTTTTCACTCAGGGGATAATTGGATCTGTTTGTGCGAACGTGAAGGTAATTTTAGTTTTGATGTATTTTTTGTATCCCTTAGCGACCTCTTGTCTTCGTTTTTGGTTGGGCTGATCGACATGCAATTGTTGAGGCATAATCGTCGGAAGAGTTATGCCCTGTCAAAAATCATTGTTTTTCCTTGGCAAATGGTTCTTCTTGGTAGAGGGTGTTTGTCAATTCTAGTTGTGTGTGGTGTTCGGGGGTGTCCAAGTCGGAAGACCACATCTTTGCCACTTGTCATTTTGTGTTGGCTATTTGGTATAAAATTTTCACCTGGTTTGATGAGATGTTGGTTTTACCCCAAAACTTCTTTAGTTTGTTTTAAAGTTTGTGCTTGTTTTCGACAAAAGGGGCGACTTTGGTTTGGTACATTACTCTTTGGTCTATTTGGAGAGCTGGAAATGTGATGATTTTTCAAATTTGGTGGCCAAAGTGGAGGAGGTTGTGGATCACATACAACACGTTTCTTGGCAATGGTTAAAAAAAATCTATTTTCTAGAGATTTGCTTATTACCTTAAAAATCATTTTTTAAACCTAAAGCTCCTACAATTAAGTTTCTTGTGTTTATAAAAATAGATTTTAAAAATGAGAGGATATATAAACTCTTCTTTTAACAAAAAAGGATATATAAATTCATTGTCTGAAGGTTTTGGCTAAAAATATGGTGTCTCTCTTTATTGTGTGGTTGTTCTTACCTAATGTGGATTGCCCCCGACCCAATTTTAAATAAAGTAAATATTGCGAAATATATATCACTATTACATATCATAGCGAAGTAATATCTACCATCTAAGATAAAGTTTATCCGATTGAAGGGTTCTCGTCGTAAGAAAGGAGTTGCATCTGTCTTCAGAGCCTTCCCCTTTGTAATCCATTCAAGGTTGGTTTCAGCTTGCTGAGTCTCGGAATCAGTTATGTGGGCGTCAACAAGCTAATTGGTTAGGTGCATTGTGGTTTCCTTGGACGAGGTATTGTTTTGACCCTAACAACGAACTTACAAGCGACGGGTGTGAATTTTCTTTGGTGTCACAAACAAACATATAAGTGTTGGGTTCAAGTGTGAGTAGTTAAATTCACTTTATTAAAGTGTTCATGAAGAGTAGAATAATAACTAGTTATTCGAAACTCCAAAAAAAAGACATCACATCTCCAACAAAAATGAATCCATGAATGAATATGTCAACTAAGGTGTTGAGAAATTTGATGATGAGGGAGTCCAAGTACCTTTATTTTTATTTTATTTTTTCTGCAGGGGAGTTAGAGTGCCTACCATAGAAAGGTTGCCCCAATGTTAAATAGTGTCCACCTTAATTTCTAAACAAATTGAAATGAATCAAAGTATTCACTTCAATTATATAACCTTTCATAATGGAATATGTTTTGTGGTCCAATTCCAGCCTTCAATGAATAAGGTATTGTCACGGTGTCATTGTCTTGATAACTTTTTTTCCCTTTGTTTTAAGTTTTAACTAGTAGTGATAGTAACTAAAAAATCTCTTGGGAAAAAGGAATGATTAATTATTAGTATGATGATTAATTTGTAGAATCATCATGTATTACCACCATTCATCAAAATTCCTTGCATCTTTGTCTGTGAATAAGAAAGGAAGGTACAAATGTACAATAAGACATCATATAAATGCAATATTAATATACACATATATATTGGTTTAGGACTTAGGACAAAGCATGTAGTCATAATATAATCCATGAAACATTGCTGTTGTTTTGAAGGTCATGATGCTGACAATGTGTTGGCTACCACTCATCTAAAACTCTACTCTGATCAGAGCAAGCTGGCAATGATGCCATGCCACGTGATGACACTATTACAATATATAGCATTGGATTCAATATCAGATTCAGTCAAATATTTGATTTTATATTTTTATAAGGAAGAAAACAAAAAGTGACAGTGCAAGACAAAATAACAATGCCAATTTTCTATTCCTTAGTGAAACAACCAACACAAAGTATTTAGTATCATTTTTTCCACACTTCCAATCGCACTTTGAAATGAACAGAAGGATCTCTAACTGAACCACAATGAATAAGACAACAAAAATTCACAAAATTATTTGTTTGCATGCTTTGTGGAGCTAAATTTTTGTAGGTGCAGAGTACCTTCCCTAACAAAATGACCCTTGTGCTTCATTGGGCTGAAAAATACCAAGTTTATGCCAAAATATTGAGTTTCATCCTCCTTGATATGTTTTGATACAATTTTTTTTAAGGGCTAAGTATATATTTTAGTATTCATAAAAAGTACTCTCTCCGTCACGGATTAACTGAGTCATTTGTTCATTTTACATAAATTAAGAAAAATATATAAATAAAGGAGAGAGAGAAATTGTTTTAAATGTTTTTGTTAAGTATTGGTGCATTCTCCACTATTATAAATGCAAAGTGAAATATATTGAATTGGGAGTGATGAAAATATTGAAAAGTGAAATGACTCATTATTTTGGGACACTATTTTTTACAAATGGCTCAGTTATTATGGGACGAATGAAATATATATTATAAATTTTAAAAAAAAAAAGATAAGTTATACTAATATTCTAATTACACTTAATTTACTTTTAAAAATATTTAACTGTTTTCTTAGTACAGAAAAGAAAAATAAACATTCTCCTCATTTCTCCTCCAAAATTCTTCATCCAAATATATTCTAAGATAACACTAGATGAATTCCCAACCTACTCACAATACATGTATATTCAACTGCTTAATTTTGAAAACAGGGATATTCAAGTACCAATTCCAAACCTTCTTGTTGATGATAGACAAAAAGCGAGCAATAATTTCTTTTTCTTTTTTTAGAAAATCTCAAAACAGTGAGGAATGTGTACTTTGCATTATTGCATACAAGGAAGAGCACTTATACATGCATTATGTATATCACCCCTTTTCATACATTTATTCAACATCTTATTTTTTTTATATATATTTTCTTATCATATATCAAGCTATCACATTTATCATTTTATTCTTTTTATTTCTTTTTCTCTCTAATGGTAGATTGGATATTGGATGTCTAAGAATTATTTTTCTATAGGAAAATATATTTTTTCTTTATGAAGCCAAAAACAAAATATATTGATAAACCTCCCCTCATTTTTATCAAGTTGATAAACCTCCCTTCTGTTTTTAACAAGTTGATAAACCACTTGAAGCACAAGATGTGCTTAAAATGAATTAAAAAGTATCAATAATGCAATAAACGAATGAAAACAAGCAGAATGCTAAAAAAAACTATTTACATTCCTTAAAAAAAAAATTACATAATGATTAACCCCATAAAAACTAAGGGGTTAAAACACCAAGAAATGAAAGAGTGGAAACTAAAGGCAAAATTCTTTTATTCCCTCATTTCCATTACCTAATTCATTTTTTCCTATGTTCAGTGCATCTAACTAAGTACTTGTTTGATGAAAACAAAAGTGGCATGAATTTATCACTGGACATTGGGTGTAAAGCTCTTTATAAATGACTCTTGAGCTATATGAACAACCAAGAGATCAAATTCATTCAAAATAAGTACAAGAAAAGAATCAAGTTAGTGTGACAGTGTGACATTCGTCTAACTGTATGTCTCCTATCGTGACTATTCCAAATTCTAAAGAAACAATTTAGAATAAGGGTTATCACATTGAAAATTGATTTTATTGGTTAATATAGAAAAATATTTCATAAACACTCATCAACCCATTGACACGTTGAGAGAAATGAAATAGAGTGTGGTGTCATAGGTATGATATGATGAAAACGTGAAATAAAGAGAAAATAAGATGTTGAATAAATGCATGAAAATAATGAATGTTCAAATATCATTGTTGGTTAAACTAACACTAATATGCATGTCAAATATAATTATTAAATATGTATTTTATATGTAATATAACTATTGATTATGTATTTCTATGCGTAACAGAGAGTTAGTATATTTTATGTTGTGAGCAAGGGGTTAAGAAAGTGACCTATCCTAAATTATAGAAAGTTAAGTATAAGAAGTTATTTGTGTGTTCTATTTAAAGTTGTAAAACTTGATTGAAGAAAATAAGAAATAATTCATTAATAAAACTTTAAGTATTTCCCTTTTGATGAAGACTCACTCCTTCTCGAATTGAAATAATTAACTATATTTTTTTATCACTTTTTATCAAACACAAAATTTAAATAGTTATTTAAATGTCATGAATATATTTTAGTTGATAGAGACATTGCATAATATAAATAAAAGTTGGAGTTAGACCACAATCACCCTAATTTGTTACCTTAAAATATGAATTTCAGTTATTAGATTACTCGACAAAAACAACAATCACTTAAATTATTGGATAAAAAATGTGCCTTTTCACACCGCCCCATTGTTCTCCTTTGTGATTCCCTAATCTTGCATCAATTCAACGATGAAATGATACCTTGATCATGACTTCTAAGTACATGGGATCTAATATTTGCGGTATATCCTAAAAAAATAGTTGAGGTATATGTCCGAAGTAAGATATATGTTTCATAAAATATATATATATATATATATATACTGTAGTAGGATATATTAGGACACAGCTAATTCTTCCCGACCATGTCACAAGCCAATATTAATCCATTGGCTCATGCGTGGTACCCACATCTTAAAAAATATATCATAATAATACCTTTTATTTTGGACAAAAATTACACTATGACATATGTTTTTAGGGACTATGACATATATAGTATATAGGAGAAATGATAATTGTATAGTTATTTTATGACAATTTTATTTTATATTATCATTGTGTTTTCACTGTCTCTATTTTTTCATCCTAAAATAAGAGGAAAGAAGAAGGTTTTTCCAAAAGTTTTATAAAATAATTGTATGAATATCATTATTCTTGATACAATATTAACCATACTAATATGTTAGACCAATTGTGTAAACAAAAATAGTTAAACTAGTTAATTGTTCTTATTAGTTATATAGATAGCTCTTATTATACTTTTTCTTGAAACTGCAATCTTATGATTAATATAAGGATTTGTCTAACATATTTAATATAAAATAGGCAAGTTCAAAGACAAAGTTATTATTTTAAACTTAATATGTACAAAAATCCTTAATATAATTTTTTTTTTTGTACTTTTATTTGATCTATGATTTCTATCGAGAATAGTATGGTATCAGAGTTTGATTAAACAAAACTCATAATTCTTAACATAATCCACATTCTAACTTCTATCTATATAAATAATGAATAATTAAGCAATTAAGAAATCAACGCCCTATGGTGGTGGTGGTGGCGGCGGCAGATTTTGTGGTTGTGACTTGTGGTGGTGGTGTTGGCACTTGTGACAACTTATCATAATGCTCGAGAGAATGAAGGCTATGGAACCTTTGAATTGAAGACTTCAAGTTCAACGTCGTTTTTAAACCTCCTACGGCGAGTCTGTTTAGGAGGATTATTTAAAGCATGCTCTATGCATACAGAGTTGTGCAAGGTCACTCTACTGAGTCTCGTCCTACCAACATCGTCATCCATATCTAGAGCAGCCAAAATGAAAAGACAAATTAACTATGTATTGAAACATTTCATCAAATATGTATAACACATTTCTACAAAAACACTAACCTACAAAGTGAGAAGAAATGTTTAGACTTTGAGAAATTTAACATTTACTTGTCGAGCTTGCTAAAAGTCACGACAAATGCAAGACCTTTGAGTTCGGTTTGATGAAAATCAATTGTTTGAAGTAAGGAGAGTGTTTGAATGTTAACAACTCAAAACAATAAATAAGAGCTTTGATTGAATTTAAACACAAGTGGAACTCAAGCCTCTTTTCTAATATCTTGTTGATGCAGATTCAGTATCTGATAGATTTGAAATTTAAGAGTCAAAAGGGGTATTTTGGATTTTTTTTTCTTAAGAGCCTGTGAACCATAGTTTTGAAACTCGGCTCAAACCGGCCGGTCGAACCGGGAACTGGTGGGTAGACCGGTTCGAGCATACCTTCGGATCGGCCATACAATTGGCTCGGCGAGAACCGGTCGATACTGGTTAAACTCGGTAAAAACCGGTGACTCAGCCGAGTTATGGGTTGAACCGGTTCTTTTTTTTTTTTTTTCTTTTAACTTAAATCATGTTTTAAAAAATGACACAGATGAGAGTTGAACTTGTGACCCTCCTAT
>Ga0315915_1001389_pt1 | contig 29181 bp, 18 predicted proteins | sample MpolbnodulesMG_FD_207738 | JGI IMG/M metagenome (GOLD analysis project Ga0315915, IMG submission 207738) | Medicago polymorpha root nodule microbial communities from Los Angeles, California, United States - branched nodules | ecosystem: Host-associated > Plants > Roots > Nodule | place: USA... | reverse complement strand
AATAACGAAGACAAATGGCTTTGGACGTTGGAGAGCTCACATTCTTTCACTGTTCGTAGTCTGTATCACTACCTTACTATCCAACTGCAGGTCGAGTTACCAGTTGATGTCTCTTCTATTTGGCTCAAGGATGTGCCTCTCAAGGTGGTGGTGTTTGTGTGGCGTTTGTTTCGGGACAGATTGCCTACTAAAGACAATCTACTCCGGCGAGGTGTTATTACCCATGATTCTAGGTTGTGCGTGGCAGGGTGTGACTTTGTTGAATCGTCTCCTCGTTTATTTTTGCATTGTAATATTTTTGGTTCTGTTTGGCACTTGATTTATAGTTGGATAGGTGTCTCGGTGACCAACCCTTTTTATGTGCCTGATCATTTTCACCAGTTTGGCTATAGTGGTGGGATAGGGAAGAAGCGGCGCTCAATTTTACAGGTTATTTGGCACGCAACTGTCTGGGAAATCTGGAAGGAAAGGAACAACAGGTTGTTTAAGGGTACTGCTAGCCCCATTATTCAGGTGGTTGATCGGATTAAGTTCATCTCCTATATGTGGTTGAAGGCGAAGCACACTACTCTTCCCTTCAATTTGCATGGCTGGTGGCTTAGTCCGTTCACCATATTGGGCATAGGCTAATCTTCCTTTCTTTGTAATCTCTTTTTCAGTTTTGTTCCCCTTTGTAAATTTTGTACAGACTTTGCCATTTTTCCTCGTCACTCCTTGTGCGGGGATTAACGCTCTTATGTGGTAATATATTTCATTTTAGCCTCTTAAAAAAAAAACATATCTCAGACTCGTTTTTTCAATATTAAACTTATAATAACCACCAAGATGTTATCCAACGAACATCAAATATAGGCAGATTTGGACATCTATTAGCACTCCAACAACGCCGTACTAACACTTAAAATTAGCCACAAATATAATTTATATTTTGTTCTTTACTTCTAATTTTCTTTATTAACCATTTCTTCTTAATATGTGAAAAACGGTCAAATGAGACGGTTATTGTCAAATAGGAGTGATTTCATTCAAAAGAAACTTTAGTCAGTAATATGGGAAAAATTATATTTTGGTCTCTTAACTTAATTTTAGATATTGAGTTGGTCGCTTATTTTTTTAATTTCTTTTTTGCTTCGTATATTTGCATATGAACTTTAAAATTTAAATCTAAGATTCATATGCAAATATGGATGAAAGATCATAGATTTAAAAACTCATAGGTAAAAAAAAAAAAAACCCCATAGTTTTGAAGCTTGAAATCCATACTTAGTGTTGTGATGGTTGTGGTTGCATCACTCTAAATTACTAACTAAACCGAAAAAAGATAGATGATTAAATCGTTATATGAAATTAAGTTAAGAAAAAAAAATATAATTTTGTCTATTTGGCTTCACCCTAAATTTCTTAAAAAAATAATAATATTTGGGTTGAATACATTTATATTATTAAAGATGAGTTAGAATTTAAAGACTAATCCATCATCAATTATCAATAAAATAAAATAAAGGAATTTAAAGTCTTTTTGGTGTTGCAAATTTAGTTTCGGTGGACATGAATAACGCGTCTCTTGTTCAATTTTAATTCCACACGTCGCATATACAAGTCACCCTATATGCTTTGACTGCAACGAAATGATAGAATACTCCGTCAAAAACGATAATAATAAATTACGAAGTAATATTATATTATATGGTTCACAAATTTTTTGTTATATCTTTCATACAAAGTTAAAAACTCACCTCAAGTACATCCCTCACCAACCGAGCACTAGCCAAATTCATACAAATTTTACTTGGGTATTATTGGCTTCTATGTCATTCGTACTTTTAGTGTATTTTAAATCAGAAAAAACGATTGATGAATGATTAGAATAAATTATTTAAATTAAAGAGAGTGATTGGCTATATTAGAGATATTAATAAAGGCACAAAAATCTAATGACATCTAAGTGAAATCCACGAATGACAAACATTTATTTAAAAAGATGCACTCAATAATTATAGATGAACGAAGAATGATATTAATACTTTTTTTCTTCAACACTCTATTTAATACTTACTATTTTATTATATACATTCAATAAGTATTTGATCATTTTATACGTGACTCATTCTCAAAGTGTAAGATCGATATTGGTTTCTTCCAATATAAAATCAACGAAAAGAGTGTTTTTGACATATGAATCACATAAATTTAATCACTTTTTTTTAAGTTACAGTTGCTTGAACTCTTCGTAATGCCCTCTTTGTACGCAGGAGGTGACGTGAGTTCTTTTAAAGAATGGTAAGGATCAAATGACTGATTACTTGAAGAGTTGTATTATGTCGATCATCATCTCACATTTAAAATAGTCACTCCCTTCAATATGGATGTATACTTCCCAAATGCCATGCTCAATTCCACCAATATAGTAATATACTATGGATTAAGCTCGTAGGTCAGTTCGGTTTATCTTGAGGAGAAAAAAGAATCCCCCCCAATACACTAATTCAATCCATTTCATGGATCTACATGTTGTGCCTATTATGCTTAATTATGAATCTTTAAAAAAAACTCAAACCTCAGAACAAAAATAAGACCTACAAATAGTTTATACAAGAGTTACACTCAATCTACAAGTCAATTTCATAAAGATAAGTTATAAAAGCTTAATTGATATAAAACTATATCCATTAAAAGCCACCCACTATTTATTTTCATGCGCCAAACTCAATCGTATTAGAAAAAACTAAAATTTCACATGTAATAGAGATAAGATCTAAAACAAATTTAATACTAGTGACACCTCATTTTACTAATCAATTTTGTGAACATGAATACCAAAAGAAAACCTAATACCATCACTAAAAACAAGTATTGTCCAATCATAATAGAAGACAAGAAAACCAGATATTCAGTTGTGTTGCTTGCAGTTTGTTTTAAAAATAGTTTAACAAAACACGTTACTAAAAAGTTTTCCATTTTCTTTTTTTAAAAAAATAATAATTGAAAAACATAATTTAAGAATGGAATCGATTTATTTTTTCCAAAAATAAAAGGGAGTCAAATAAGCTCTACAATAATGCACATTCTGTTATAAAAAAATAATACACATTCTGTTATCAAAAAGTGTAATGTGCAAACTCTAACCCCAAAATAAAATTACAATCTTCAGACATCACTTGAGACCTGGTTATGCAAGATGAAAAAAAAACTGACCACATATTTCCGATTTTAAATTACCCAGAGGGGGATTTACAAAGGGAATGTTTTGATTAAAGACATTTATAGAATGCCTGATCTAAGTTTTCACATACAATGGACACCACAATGCTCCAGGTAAAACCAAAAATTTGAGTTCGCAAAAGCGAAATTCAATAAGAATAGTATTTACATCAATGAATGAAATTCATTTCTACTCTAGTTACAATTGCATTGCCTATGTACAATACAAACATAAAACTACTATAAATACACTAAAGAGGACGTCAAACTTACACCATCTTCTACTCTTCTATACATAGATTACTGGGATATGCTGGTTAAGATAGGTAATTTATGGGGTAAATTACAAACCAACCAAGATCATTACTCTTCTACCTTTGACATCATGAGTAGCAACTGCTCAAAGTGATAGCTGCAAATCCAGAGTTGAAGTACTAATCTAAATGTCAAGCTTCAGTGACGACAAAGAAATTGTAGAGTCAACTACTGCTGATGTGAATTAAGAAACTGTGCGCAAGAATATTCCGACACGAATACTGGGAGAACAATCTCATCCAGATCTATATGAGGGATTGCCATATCTACATCTTCGGCAGAGAAAGGAATGCTGCAACGAGAATTGATACATATTGTTATCCGCAAGCAAGGGAACATATGCACATTGATTGGTACAACTGCAAGCAAGTTAAAAGAACTTGGATGGGAAAAAGCAGTGTACCTTAGATCATCATCTAATAGGAAAGAATTAGAGGGCATATTCTGATTGTCTTTGTTAACCATTTCCCTCATTACACTAACTACCTGTTCACCATATATGGTTCAGAACTCTAAAGAAACTACCATAGTAATTGTGTTCTGAAACCTGAATCAATTAATAGACTCAACTTACCTCATTGGACACACTCTGGGTTCCATACTTGTCATCCCAGTACATAGTACTGATTCGATAGATTTGTCTGACTGTCAATGCCTGTTGAAAGAAAATCTTTAAGCCTTTTCCAATCTTATATGCTCAGGCAAATGGTATATCAAGAATAATGCAAATACAATGCAAGCAACATATTTTTTCTTTGGAGGACAAAACCAAAACCCTGTGATTTACAAAATGCAAGTAACATATCAAACAAACACTAAAAAGATAAAACTATAAGAGAATAACACAGAGTAAAAGGAAGATCTCCATAGTGAATCTGAACAACCATATCAGGGATTGGTATAATCTCAATACAAGTAGCAGGAATAAGAGTTTTGGAAAAAGCAGTTATCTGATTTACGATGTTCTATCATATTAACGTACATATATAGGTTTTATAATAAACAGCTAGAATCAAACATTCATGGCCCATGATTCAGGTGATCACAACTATGAGAAATAGGTTTAATTTATCGCTACAATCTTCATAAAATGATGAAAGTTACAAATCAGGAAAGTAATCGTTTTAATGCATGCTAATATGACATTGCGCATACATATATAGGTTTTATAATAAACAGCTAGAATCAAACATTCATGGCCTATGATTCAGGTGATCGCAACTATGAGAAATAGGTAATGATGAAAGTTACAAATCAGGAAAGTAATCGTTTTAATGCATGCTAATATGACATTGCACGCCCTATTAATATAATAATCATACCGGACAAAGGTCCTGTCGAATCTCTTCCAATGATTTTTTCCTCTTCTGATGTATTACCTGTATAGTTCAAACAAAGGAAAACATAAATAGGAGATAGCAACTTTATTTGACAGTACTAGATGTTCAACCAAAACAAGGCAGTATTTATACCAAGAATCCAACAGCTTGCCTTATATAATTCAGCTCATGCCAAGACGTTCCTGCATACTACATTTCACAAGTACTTAGTCAAACCCATATGATGAAAAAAATATTGAAGAAATGTTAGCAAGCTCAGTTTACCATCTCCTTTGCATTGGCTATCCATTTCTCCAGTTCTGCGAGACCAGATTTCATATATTCACCGTTGGAGAATGTGCAACATTCACGACGTAATAGAAGACTACAAAAATGATGAGAAGATAAAAATGAAATAGAAAACTAAACAAAGGGAAATTAACTATACAACAAAGTAAATTGATGACTTGAAGCCAAAAAACCAATTCATGAAATCATGGTTTTTTTTACCTGTTGAAGAGTGTAATATTGATGAAGGAAAAAACTTGGGTAACAAGTTTACGAATGAAGAAGGATGGCACCTGAACATGTAAAAGTTTAGGTAAGAAAAGATGTGGGGGTGGGGAAATAGATCATGGTGAATGGTTGAATTCCATACATGTTAGTCCAAGATAAATCCACAACCTAGAAATTATCACTGTTTAATTGTTCTCCAAAATAAATGATCTTTTTACCAAATGTCGCCCTAACTACAAAGCATAAAGGACAATGCATCTGATCCCATAGCCCACAAAGAGGTATGCAATCTCACAGCTTACCACCTAAAAATAATATGTTCTTGGAACATGAAAATCTAAATTGTTACATCTATTCTATGTGGGACTTGGGTTTTTCCCAATACACCCCCTCACACCCAACACTCTAGGGCCTAGTGTATGGATACAAATGGTACTATGGTAGGCTTCCCAATGGATAGGATCTGATACCATGTTGGTTCTTTTATTAGACTTGACTCATCCTTACAAAACCGGCTTATAAAGTGAGGGTGTCACTCTTTATAAACTCATTCAAACCTTATCTCTACTCTATGTGGAACATGAGTTTTTCCCAATACTAATCATAAAAAACAATAGATGGACTTGAAGGCTTCCATCTAAAACTACATTGAAAATATTTCAGTATATATACGCCAGATGTGTGTTGTCATTTTTCAGGTTTAGCCCCAGTCCTAATCGGACACAATTATCACCATTCAAAAGAAAACTAAAAATGAAATCTAAGGTAGAAGAAGCAAGTATCCATATAGATTTGACATTGATTCGGTTTCAGGCTGCAATTCATGGAGTCATAACATGAAAAAAAGAAGGAAACGTTCATTTCCAAGATAATATGAAGTGCGCACAGTAAATATACAGTGAATTAAAACTCCTAGGTGTATGGATATATAGATCACTAGATCATGATGAAAATGGACAAAAATATACAAACTGATCAACACAGTAACAAAGAGACCATTGAAATATTAAGAAACATACATGATTTCCACGAAGTTTGCTCATGAGTGAATCCAAAAATTTGACAATGTTGCCCCACTGACTGCCAGATGATTGTGGAGAGAGCCCAACAGGAGATCTAGATGATTTCCCACCATGCGCCCTTCCTGTTTTGGGTGTCTAACAAAAAAAGTATATTTTAAATTACAAATAATGCATGCACCAAATCACAAATGTAAACTTCAAATAAAATGTTTAATTTTTTAAATGTAAATTACCGAACCAGGGTATAGAATCTAAAAGTTATCATAACTGCCAGTTGTTTACATTTTAGGGTACTTATGGATTGAATTTACGTAATTAGTGTAATTGCAAATCCTTGTGTTTATGGATCTATTTATATATATATATATATTTATATATATACATACTCTCTAGCATGTAATTCAAACATGTAAATTTTCTTTTATGTTTTTCCCGCTTTCCTCTTTCTCAACACACTGAAACTATATTTCAGCTCATGCAAAATCCACCATATAACGAACAATGTTCAATGGAAGAAATTGCTTTATTGAAAGCATATGTTACAGTGATATTACAATAATACAGTCGGAAAAATCAAAGCAATTCAGGCTGGTTTTGGAAATAGTGGATTACAATGGAACCAAGAACTGAATCACAATGTTTGAACAATTGACAAGGTAATTTATCTACAAATAACATCTCCAAAGTATCAACTAAGAGTACAAAATTCACCTGAATACATAGTTGCAGAAGTGGAGAAAGTTCTTTTTTCAAATTATCACGCAGAAGCCCAAAAATTTTCTCAACACATGCAGTTAGTTGTTGCTTGAAAAGTATAGCTGGATATCTTGCCTCCACGTGAGACATACCATCATCATATCCAATAAACTTAAATGGAGATTTTGGTCCCTAAAAGTAACACCAAAACTACAATCAGGAGGAAGATATAATACAAGGGAGGGGAAACCAATGTCAACCAGTGTAAAATATACGAAATTTTATTAAAAAATCAACTGTGAAAAACACAAATAAATCAATAAAAAACAATATGGTAATACATTTAAGGAGGCCTCAACAATGATCTGTAATGCTAAAAATGATCTTCAATTTCTTCCAGTAGAAAAAACAAAGAATTATATATGTTTGTTCTCCACTTTTTTCAATATTGAAAATTGGAGAACATACCAATACCTTAAACCTTCCTGTCTGGATATCTTGGGTCCAATATGTGTGTTAGAAATGATAATTGTGGTTGATATTATCATGTAAATAGGGAAGCATCAATACTTATATTTATTGCATGAATCAGTCTATATATAGTACAGCTTTGTTGAGTAACATACATGGATTCTATCACTTGCTTTCCCATTTTCTCTCTCTAAACATGATATCAATGCATAATCTAGATCTATTATTGGATCACCCGTATTTATCCATGCTCTAGAGTCTGGATGACCAGCCCTGGCCATATGGGATGTTGTTATAGGGTCGCCCGCATTTGTCCCTGAAATAACTTTTCCTTGTTCCAAATTTGGTGTCTTTTTTCCAGAAAAAGGAAGGAAAGAAAAGGCTTGATGTTGGTGTGGCATGTAACGCTTTGGGCTATTTGGAAGACAAGAAATGATTGGATTTTTTTGGATTCAAAATTAAGCGTGTTAGAGATTGTGGATCATATTTAACATATTTCCTGGCAATGGTTATTGGCTAGGAAGGCGGGGATACCTTGCCTTTTTTTATGAATAGCTAATGCATCCAAGAGAGTGTATTTTGAGGAGTTAATTTTCTTCTCTCTACTGGGCGTGTTTTTTGCCTTCTTTATTTGGGTAGTGGTGGCCTGAGTACCCCTTATACTTTGTACCCTTTTTTGGTGGTTTGAGTACTAACTGTACTTTGTAGCTCGCTTCTTATATATAATATTGTTTTTTGCCGTTCAAAAAATAAATAAAAATTGTCCAATCCTGAGTGTGGGCTACCCGAATTTGTCCACACTCCATGTGTAATCCTGAGTGTAGCTACCCGCATTTGTCCACACTTTATGTGTAATCCTGGCCATGAGTCAATGAGGAGGTATGTTGAAATCCCACGTCAACTAGAGATATGACCGAAGTATATTTAATAAGACTCGGACAATCCTCACCAAACACTTCTCTAGTGCTACGTTCCACGCCATTGTTGTGCATCTATCACCAAACACTTGACAAGATTATTTGTGTTGCAATTCAACTATTTGTATTGCACTGTTATAATTGTACTTTCCGTATCCCCTAAGGCAAAGTATAACTATTTGTATTGCAATGTTATACTTTTCTTGCTCCCAAAAGAGCATCAAATGTATTCATACAGTTTTCTATAGATAATAAACAAACACAAATTGTTGGGCTAGATGTCCAGTCATACCACTGCAAACAGAGAGGCTGTTTTTAGGATTTTAACAGGTTGACCTCGAGGTCACAAGGAAACAACCTTACAGTTGCACAAGGCTCATTCTCTGATGGCAGAATCATCTAAAAATCCACATGTGAGTTTGGGGTATTTTGGGGTTTTTGGGTGGACAACAGGGTTTAAAGAAGAATATGTGTGCCTCTTCCTCATCTCTGAACGGCAAACTCATCTCTCTGTTACTGCACGGCCCCATTTGACACTTTCCAACCATGAAATGGTATTTTTCAGTTAGCACTCGCCATTTGTTTACTAACCCACTCTCCATCCATAAACTCCAGGGAAGTGCTCTGTTTTCCTTTTTCTTCTCACTGTCAACCAGGATGATTTGGCTCTCTCCTTGACCTCTATTTTCTCTTTTCCCTTGTGTTCTGTTGTTTCTGACTAGCAGTTCAAATTTTTTCTCTTTACGGTGAGTTCTGTTTTTTTGTTTCTTTTTCTTTACCTTGTTATTCTTCTATGTGCTTTTGCTGAGTTTTGTTCCAAAGCTACCTTATCATGTGTTCAAAAAACAAAATACATAAAAGAGTGAAACAAGACTTACTTCCATTGTTCCAAGTTAAACCTCATGTGTCTTACAGTTCACCAATCTTACCAGGCCAATTTTATAAATTGACAACAGCCCTCGTTTTAGACAGAACTAAATGCAACTTAGACCAAGTTGATTATCGACCACATAATCACATGATATGACTTGCATAATGGAAGAAACTAACACATACACACAGATTCACACACATATGTGATGATGCAAATGTTCAACTAGATAACTCACATTCCCAGTTCTGCTGGTCAAGCCAGACTGTCCAGTATAACGCTGACCATTCGTAGCTAAAAAGCCATTTGAACGTAAGTTCCTCTGTAAGAGGCATAGAAGAGCAGAAGTGTTGGACAGCCAATATGGCAAGACAATATCATCTTCCCTAACCTGAAGCAGATCAACTCCAATGAATAAACCTCAAAAAATTACACAAACATGATAAGATTCAGATACAGAACTATATAAGATAAACTTTGCCAAAGAAAATTGTCAAAACTCAATTATAATTTTAAATTACAAATGTAATACAAGCAACAACAATAATAAAAAGTAGAGGTTAAAAATTGAGAGCATGTCATTTACCTTTAGAGCGTCATTTATGCCTTCAATAATGTAATCAAAAATGGCTGTGCGCTCAGATTCAAAAGCATGCCAGTGAAGAAGACATTTGTATATGATACGAGCTGCAATAGGTTTACCATTTTTGAATCCCAAATTCTCTTTGATACATCTAGAGAGGAATTCATAATTGTCCTGCAAAACATATGATATCTATCAGCTTAGAGTGCATGATTACAATCAGACGTGAATAATGTGTTTCTAAATGTTCTTCTGATTCAAACAATCTACATGCAACATCCCACTGGTCTTCCATCATGAAGTACAAAATATTCACTTCTTTTGTTCCCCTTTTCTATCATCTTAAAACTTCAATAATATATATAATTATATATAGCTTCAAAAGCAAAACTGGTGACTTTAAAAAAATCTGTTATCCTTAAAAGTTTTGCTGAAACCTGGGCAGGGGAGCGTGCCAAAACTATACAATTTAAAACAGAAGTGAAATAAGATCAACCTGGTGCCTATCTGCTGATGACTTAGATCGATGAGAGTCTGACATGCCTAGCGTAAAAGAGGTAGTAAGTTTTGTGGGTGTCTCCTGCATCAAATTAGAGCACAGGAAAACAGTTATAATTGTGTTTAGCAATTATTTTTATGACAATAAAAAGATATAGTAGCTTACAAATATGGGTTTTCTCTCGGTGCGGGAGGCAATTGGAGTTGAGTATTTCTGTAGCAGAAAGAAATGTAAATTAACTAATAGTGTCACTACAGCGCAATTGTCAACATAAGGAAGACAAATCTATTAAAGATCTGATTTGTATGGAAACATGAAACGCAGAAATTACAAATTAATAACAGAAAAAAGCAACAAAAAAAAAAAAAAACTATACAAATACAACTTACTTCTGAAAAAGACTTCGCAAAACTCTGGCGAATACTCTTACGAGGAGCACTTAAGGCTTTCTGACGAAGCACGCGATTTTCATCCTCAAAACTCAATAGCTTTTCCTCAAGGCTGCATTCAATAAGTACAAGTAAAAGAGTAATTATAAAAAAAGAACATAACTTTTTAAATTAGGCAGACACAACTCATTAAAATTTATAGCAAAGCTAAAATACAACCCTAACAAGCACAAACAATAAAGAGCATAGAATGGGGTTACATGTAACACCATTCAGTAACTCGGTCATTTTTTAAGGAAGAAAAAGGGAACCGAAAAGGCACCTTTTCACATTTTGCTCGAGCTGAGAGCACTTCTGTTCAAATTCCCTCAGTTTCTCAATCGTTTCGTCTTGGCCTTTTTGAACATTTATATGCTCAAGCTCTAAAGATGAGTACTTCTTCTCAAAGGCATCCAGTGCAACCTGAAAATATAAGACAAGAAAAGCAATACAATATATAAATTCAGAAGAGAAAACAAACAAACAGGTCAGTAACATAGACTGCGTTTGGATTGGCTTATGTACAACTTATTTGGATTTATCTATAGGCATAAGCACTTGTCAACGTTTGGAAGAGCTTATGAAAACAGCTTATAGCATGCCTACAAGTTGTTTTTAGCCTATTCCAATAAAGCTCTCTCAGGTTACTTATGAAAAACAACTTACAACTTCTATGAAAAAAGTTTAACCATACTTTCACTTTTAATTATAGAAATATCTTATACATAAGAGCTTATTTAAACGTTTAATTATGTTATTTAGCCAAACATACAGATAGTGAAAGATGATATGTCTCCAAACCTAAACTTTCTCCTAATGCGACAAATAGTAGTTTTAAAACACATCAGATATATGCTCTTGGAAACGGAAAAAATTCTCCGATCACTATTAGAATAGGTTGTTCATAACATTGGTAACTTATCAGAGCCTTTAAAGACTATTTGGGCTTGTAAATTATTCCGCATTTTAAACCAAAGGATTGTCTAAGGAGCTAGGAGACAAAGCCACTTGAAATTGGAACATAAATAGATTTGGTTTACTTGATAAGCTAAATTGATTTACAATCAAGATCCTAAATTATAGGGAAAAGAATAAAAGCTACAGTAAGAAAGGTGTAAACAGGATATCTAAAACAATAGGAATAACGGAAAGTAAACCAGGGGAATATCTCAACATCCATTCATGTGTTTTCATCTAAAGGTCATTCATTACAGGCTTTAAAAAAAAATGAATGACAGACAGCATGTAGGATCTTACTACGTCCATATAAGTTCTATTTGAAGAAAAACTAATACAGCCAATAAATGCCATAAATTCTATCCATATGCAAAATCTTAGAACTTGAAGAATGCACCAGGCAATTTACATCTCGCTAAGTATCTACATAAAATTAGTGCAAGATAATTCCACGTCACTTAGACTATTCCATGCCACCTCTTTTCTTATTCTTCACAAAGAAAAACCTAAACAGTTTCATGCCCCTTCTGCCATCAGTTAATCTGTATAAAAACGATGTTCTAACCAGTAACTTTTCTTTGAGCCAAATCTGTAACTTAGCATAAACCTTACTCGTTATAATTAGTAGTATGCTACAAACCTCTTTAATGTACTCCATTCCTATATCATATATGTTAGCAGATAGAAAACTATAACATGACTTACTATATCATAAAATATAGAAAGATAAGTTCATATCATAACACAGTCACGAATGTGAAATAGTTTGTTATGGTGTGCAGAACTTCACTTTTGATGCCATGCCATAAAACAAGATCCAAAATCCTTTCAATAGACTAATATGATGAGAGTAAAATATTTGTCAGCGATGAAAACAATCAAGCAACTAAGGAAGCACCTTTAGCATAGCATTTTCCTTTCGTAATTCAGCCACAGAAACTAGCTCTCTCTGTAAAGCAGATTTTTCTTTGGCTGACAATTCCAATTGATTTTGCAGAACAGCATTCTTGTTGCACTCATTAATCGTAGCCAATTTGGCCGCATCTAATTCAAGATTCAGAGCTTCTAACATTTTTCGAAGGATGGAATTCTCTCTTTGCTTGGCCTCATCATTAGAAACCTGCACAACAATGCAAAATCATGATAAAAAGTTCTATATATATGTGTATATATATATATATCTACCTGTATTAAAATTATGGTTTTTTCAAGATCAGACTCGACATCACAAAGGCCTCTGCACCAGCTAATTAACTCACGGACAGATCTAACACTAGGTTAAATTGTACAAAAGTAGGTAGCAAAGAACTTGAAAGATTAAATTTTCAAGAATGTGGTACTGATGCATATCCTCATAAGATGAAATAGTTATACTAAACAACCTCATGTGACCATCGTATCATTTAAATCATTTGAGCCCCGTAGTAAAAATTAAGAAAAATGCAGGCACAGCGAGTGCTAAACTTATAAGAGAATGTTGAAGCAGCAACAACAAATCACATCCCAAAACACATTTGATGTAGGAAGACTAGATATACAGTAGTATTAAAATGCACAAGTATGCAACCCATCCACAACATCATTTCATTTAGATGCAATACCCTTATTTTCTTTTCTAGATGCAAACGCCATGTGAGCTCTTCCAATTGCTTCTCAAGTTTAGTTTTAGCCAGACGGAGGGCACCAGATTCATTGGCCTCCTGAAGAAAGTGAACAGAAATTGAGACAAGTAGAACAACATATGTTACATTGGATCTCCTATCAAAAGGGAAAAAAAACTCACTTGTTTAAGTTTACGAAACTCCCTTTTTGCTTGTCTACACCGCCATAGACATTGTATTGCCACAACTGAGGCAAGATATTGCTGGAAAGCAGACCTGACCTTGTACATCCTCCAATAGGCCTATAATATCAGTGTTACATATGATCAATAAAATAATATAAAAAATCCCATCATCCACAAGTAACCAACCATAAATGGAAAGATATTGAAAGTGAATGCAGCAGCAATTGAATGCAAATCAGTGAAGCATTGGCAACCACAATTAAAAGGATAGATACAAAATAATATCAACTTCACTGAAATGTTTAATAAGAATAGGCCATGATCTTGACAATATCAAAGTTCTAACACATACAACAATCTCTTGATAAAATTACCTGAACAGATATAGCAGCTCTGTGTTCTTTTTCATGCAAGAATCTTCGGTGAGTAATGAAACCTCGAACATGCGATTGTATGATAATAGCAGTAGAATATAGTTGCACGTATGCATGCCTTGTTAGCCTCATACGTATATACTTTTGAATGGAGATAGCTGCTGCTGTTTCCCTTTTAGCTGCATACATCTTTTGGGCAATGTATCCTACAATTACCAAAACCTATGAGGACCAGGCTGATGTAATTATAGAACTAGTGACCCCGAGTTCCCTATATTTTGAGTGCTCACAGAAACAAGTTTGAACAAGTTGACTATTTCTAAACATGCAGCCGACCAACTAAGCACAAATCCATCAATGAGTTGGCTTGCACTGAGAAACAAGTGATAAAATAAATTGACATGTTTCTGATCTTGTCATTATAGAAATAAGTAAATTCAATTTAACCATACATACATTAATCCAAGCCAAATTCAGAACTAGTTCCCCACAATTTAAAATCAAATTAATCATATGGTCTCAAGACAATTGACCATGTGATAGGAGTATAACAGGTGAGCCAACTATTTTTCCAGGAGCAGTTGAAAGTTGTAAACTAAACATACAATTGCTGAAATTATTCCTCTGAGAAAGGAGATAACAAGTTCAAGCCATGCAATCGGTTTCTAGCTAATGCAGCACAAGGCTGCACACCATAGAGCACGATACATCTAACCCTTCCTTGTATCCCATCATGGCAGGAACTATCTATCACAAAGCCCCTCCCAATAGACAGTCCTAATATAATATAACAAAAAATTAAGAAAACAAACCTCTGCAGCATGCCTGAAGGGAAACTGCAGCTGCTCTTACTGAAATGAAATGCCTGCGTGTAATAAATGTCCTCAGTTGGCACTGAATACACTTGGCAGCGTTGTCCAAAACCTCAGCACGTTTGGAGTCCAAAACGCCAATTTGACCGGCCCTGAGAAATACTTTGGTCCTGCCCAACTGAACAAGAAAGAAAAACAAAAACAAGGAATATAACCATTAAAGCCACACTTTGATATTCCTAGTTTGTGTATGGAAAAAAGCTTCATGTATGGTTCCTAAAGAGCATACCTGAAAATTCTCAAGCTTGAGCTTATGCAAAATTTTCTCAGTTGCAGCTTTATCATCATAACTGTTAACCCAAACAATGCATTTTTTATCAAATATCGAATAAGAAGTTCAGACTGTTGCATATATTCAAAAAAGAAAAAAAGTTGTCATCAATGACAAGAAAAAGTAATACTACATAGCAAGGCTAATAGGTTATCATGTCGAGATTCACATTGTGAACCAGAAAGCCTGTTTTGTGAATCATGAATCGAACCATTATGAATCAAAGATACAAAATCAATAAAAAATATGGCATGTTTCAGTAAAAACAAATAACATATGCAATCAGTCAAAACAAAAGTAACATAAGCAACAAAAAAAAAACATAAGTTGATTTATCATATATCAACTTCAAACGAATTCAAGTCATAAATTGGAGAGAAGCAATAACACAGCAGAGCAGCAAGTGGAAAGAGAGAAGAAATGGGTACCAAAGAGACTAGAGAGAGCAAGAGCTCACTGTCTTCAAAACAAGACAAAGGAGGCTAAAAATCAGAGAAGAATAAAGAAAGGAGAGCACAAAACAATGTGTAAGCAAGAAGAATAAAAAAAATTGCAATGTAGGATGGATTGTAACCAAAAACACAGTGTGCTAAGGTTGTTTTGTTTGTGAATCTAACTTGAGTTATTTGGAAGGTATGACACTAACTGATTCTATCCCATGAAAGAAAAAAAATTGGGGAAAAATCCAACTAGGCCTTTAGAAACCGAGTCATGCAACCTAGACAACTTCTGGACTCCACCGACAATGGAATTCATACTGCACAATTCAGTGAGGCTCACGATTTGTGTGATTCAAGATTCTTGTAATGATACAGGTCCAAAAGAGATCTGTGATCCAATTTGCATCAGTTGTGTTTGATTTAATTGGAAACTGAGATACAAGTAGACATGAATCGTGAGATATTGATAAAACTGATCCTAGCAGGCATATGATATGGTTTAGTCGGCCTAGTTTGGTTCGATCAAGTTTGGTCTGATTCGGTTTGGTCTAAACTGGTATGCCCCAGTCTGATCTGATTCGGCCAATTATGGAACATACAATCTGACCTCGTGTAGCTCCTGTAGTCCTTGACTATCACCATGCTGAAATTATAAGGTTTATATATAGAAAACTAAATGAGGGGTAACCTTGGCGCAACTGGTAAAGTTGTTGTCATGTGACTGGAAGGTCACGGGTTCAAGTCCTGGAAACAGCCTCTTGTGTAAAAACAGGGTAAGGCTGCATACAATACACCAAATGGTGGGACCCCTTCCCGGACCCTGCATATGCAGGAGCTTTAGTGCACCGGGTTGCCCTTTTTTTTATATATAGAAAACTAAATAGGCAGAAAAGAAATACTCAGCATAAGATGTGATTGATACTGATATGATATAAAAAAAAGGTTCATACAACTCTAACCTAATACTTTTATTTAAACTAACAAGTAAAGTGCTAGTACTGCTAAAACCACCTTAAAATAACTCACCTTCCATCCAAAATTTCCGGGCCTATTAATCCATAGCGATCTACAAACTCTGAATACATTCTTCGAGTGGGATAACCTGCCAGACTTATCCGAACAGCTTCAAGGACGCCCTGAATAAAATAGAGACTATGAGTAAGACTACTTGATAAATAAAAATTTACTAGAAAGTAAACTAGAAGACAGACATATGAATCGTGGATGCCTTATTTGCATGAAATTTTGAATCAAGTTCACACGGCACACAATTATTTTGGATGTCACAAGTGAAAAAACGACTAATATGGAGAAAGAGGGAAAAATAAAATGTACAGCCACTGACGACCAAAAATATATTATAAGTTGTACAGCCGCATCAAGCATCGGTGTTAAAATTGGGCAAACAAATTTCCATTTGAGTAATGTAACAATTAGGATAGCAATCAAATTAACACCAAGTTTACTAATTAACATGTTAGCAATTACGTTACTCCGTTGGCGGGTTCAATTAAAGAGATCTATATAAGTTACTAACCCCACAGCGTAATTGGTGTATGATGCTTGCATTCTCAAACATTTGTGGTCGATTCAATGAATTTGGCTTCACACATCGTATGTAATGCGGCTCTGTTGACTTGAGGGTCTCCATGAGTGCTTGAAGTTGTTGCTGGGAATACAAAGAGACAATAACCACCCCATACCAAAATAATTAACAACATAAAACTGATGTCGAAATAATTTAGTCGTCTATAGATTCTATACAATTTGGTCATTGACTCGTTGTAATGCATCCCTTACTCTTCAGTACAATATGAAAAGGTTGTAGATTTTCACACCTTAAATCTGGTAGCTACTGAAGAAAACTTGTATGATGATCTTGAAGATTCCTCTGGTAGCAAAGGGAAAAGACCGGACACAAAAGGGCAATTTGAAGAAGATAATAGATTACAATGTTCTACAACAACATAGTCACGATTTTTGTCCAAAAAGGCATCTGTATGATATGTAACCTGCATGACACAGTGAAGCGCTCTTTAAAATTTGTAAAATTATATCACAAGATTGCATGTCAAAATCAAGAAAAAGTAAAGAAACATATACTCACCTTTCCAGCATAATGAGAAATTATAAAATCTGTTTGTGAAAACCTTTCCGTTTCCAACCTAGGGTGAGACCGGAAATTCTGAAACAACTTAGTAGAGAATGTTTCATGTGTTGATTTTGGAAACATGCTGCAAAAAGAAGAGATTAAGGAATAAAGCTAAATTTTCAATAGATATCAACAAATATACACCAATTAATGTTAAAGAACTCAAACAGTACCAAGCTTCATCCAACAGAGCAATGACACCAATGGGTTTCTGCAAAAGGAAGCAATAATAAGAAAATAATGAGTAATCGAAAATTACAGGCATACATAATACGTATAAATTGAAATCAAGAAAACGACGACTTACACATTTGTAAGATTCATAACGTTTCAATGCACTACCAAATGAAATTATATCACTTTTTATTGCCATGATTATTGTTAGTATCGTGGTATATCTTCTAGGATAAATTTCTAATCTTAAGAGTATCTTCTAGGATTAGTTTTCATATATTTAGTTATTATCATGATTTATTTCCTGATTTCTCTATTTATTTAGGATTAGAAGTCTTGTGCCTCCATAGACATGAATTAGTGTTATCTTTTGTATCAAGTTATTATCAACAATATTGAAAGTTCTTATTATTTCTCTCCTTACTTTATCTAAAACCATAACTTCAACAACTATGATTATATGAATCCTAGATAAGCAGGTCGTACCGATGTATTTGTATAATAATATATCTTGAGATAGATTTAAACATAAAACCTAGGTTCTAGGATTAGACAAAAAAGTTTTGATATATCGCTGACTAGATGAGTAGATTCCTTCTTTATAAAGAACCCTTTGCACTTTCAGAACTTCTAACCTGACGTACTTGTTCACAGTTCCTAAGCCATCATTATCTCAGACCTAGATCTCCCACTTAAAACAAATAAATTGATGAAGCACGGACAACTTTAGGACTAGGCGTGTCGCAGTGTCCGACACGTGTCAGACAATTCAGACAAGTAAGTGTCCTAAAAAATTGTTTTTTCTTTACTTCAACACTTATATAACACTCATACGAGGTGTGTCAAACAACTCAGTCAAATGTATGAATTTTTTTATCTGCTTCCACACACGGTAGATCAAGATTAAAGATCTCTTGAGAAATGTTGATCAACAAGGGGTTACAGAGATTAAAGTTGATTACAACGTTTTTAGCTTTTTCGATAGTAGATGGATAAATAAAGGTCAAATACTATCGTATCTTGTTTTAGAACTTTTTTTAATGAAATAAATTGCTCAAGTTAGATGCACATGTATATATTCTGATTCTCAATTTTGATCTTTTATAAATATATAAAAACCTTTTCAATCAAATCTAGAACATCTTGGTTGTCCACAAATTCAATGTAACTCCAGTTAATTTCTTCTTTGCCATACTCCTCTTGCTCCATCTTAAATACATGCTGGAAAAAATGACGAGACAGAAGTTATAAAAAAGATAGGTGAATAAACATTAGCATATCCAAATTAAGACGACATTAACTTGGTAAATGCAAATTAACTTAAAATAACATGCAGATACCTCATTAAAATGTTGCTGAAGCTTTTCATTTGCAAAATTGATACAGAATTGCTCAAAACTGTAGGAAGTGAATATTATTAGATTGAGAAAAAAAATCATAATGAAAAAAAAATAACCAATGTGAACAAACAGCAGCAGTGGACAAACCAAAATCTAATAATAGGAATAGCAACGGAATACGAATTAAAGTAATATATTGATCATAGATGATACTAATGAAAAGGCTGAGCATTAAGCTCTTTCCTACCAGTGAAAGTACAAGTCTACAATACATAAAGAACACCAGAGAAGTGACAAGTACACACAAGAATAAACGCCCAACCGATGCATTGGAATATTCCATAATGTAAAATACGAGTGAACTTGTACTCTCCATAATCAACTAAAGTATTGCAAATAAAATAAAAGAAAATAAAAAATACTTCCAGTGACAAGTAACTGAAACCAGCTTTTGTCCAAAAATAACTGAAACCGGCTTACCTATTATCCTTAAAGCACTCAAAACCATAAATATCCAAAACTCCAATTTGCATCTGGGAATTGACATCTTGTCCGACAGACCTATTGATCTTATCAACGAGCCTGTAAGAGTAGCAACAATAAATAGAATTGTTACCCAACAATGCATAACAAAAAAAAAACGCATATTTGTAGATTTTGCAATGACCACATGTATACCAATCAAATAAACGAGCATAAACAGTTTTTGCCAAAGCATCCCGACCAGCAACCGCAGCATTACAATCAAGAGCCTTGACAATATTTCCTTCTCGAGTTTGTATTGTTCGAGTGCACAATGTTGCCTGCAGTAGGTCTACATCACACCTAGTGATGAAAAAAAATTAAGTCATTAACTTTAGCAAAGGACAAAAGTCCAATATTATGTCTAGTCATTACATCTAAAAGGAGAAACGACCAATAATCCCATTCATGTAGTACTTTTATCGTTTCTATGAAACAACAGAATGTACCAAAGAGACCAATGCTGGTTATTCTGGGGTCAGCTGCTTGGATTCTTACACAGATATCATCCAACTCTTTAGACTTGGCAATAAGACTACTATCTTTTTTAGGTTGATAGTTGGTTATGCAAAACAATATTTAGTTAGGTATTGGACTCATGCACAGATATGATCGAATTATTTGAACTTCACAATCAAACTACCCATCTTTGTGACAAAACCATACTTAGTTGGGTATGCATCCACGTCACTTCTTAGTTGTTGCTGTGTATAGAACTTTTTCCATCTCCTTTCTGCTAGCAAATGGTAGTTATACATTGTCTATATACTCTACAAGGTCGTACTATCAGAAAGTAAAACAGCAGCATAAATATTTTCATAAAAAATTGGTGAAAAGATATGTAATTGCATTTTGAATGCAAATGCTGATGAGGGAAATGGTTTTATATTTTATGTCATTTTAAGAAAATAAGATTCAAAACATAATCTGAATCACATACATAAAAAGATCAGCAGCCATCTGCATATGAAATCTTGATTTTTCATCCTTCGTTACTGATGAGTCGTGCTCTTTTCCAGGAGAAAATTCAACATTTCCCAAGTGCAAAATCGCAGCTAAGACACGAAATATGGCTTCCTGATGGAAGGAAGAAAGGAAAACTATAAGAGAGGGCCAGCACAAAAAACTATTCATTAAATGATTAAAACATGTAAGAAAGCAAGAGTGGATAAAAACAATATTACACCTGATCCTCGTGACTGATGCCAACAATATCCATTGCCCTCCTCGTCTTTATGTATTCTTCAGCATTGCTTACACCGTTTAGTTCATAGATTTTACTTTGATTTAAATAGTGGAAATGACTTGGGTGTCCTAACTTATACTCCTTTGCATCCTAAAATGAGGCATTCCAATTACAAAATGCAACAATTAATACTTTGACAGTGAAATTATAAAAACCATAACCTGCACATGCACAATGCGAATTATTGCATTATGCTTCAATGTAACCCCAAAATACAAAATCAAATAAAAGCCTTCAACGAAATTGAATACCCTTTCAGAGGCACACAACTGATAGAAGCAGTGATAATTTCTTTCCGGGTCCGTTATCTGCACAACTCGTGATCTTTCTAATAAGTAAGTTCTGATGGCAGCACCGGATATTCTACCATTTCTATCAAACTGAATTTCAACAAACTTCCCAAAACGACTGCAACCAAAAAAACACAGTAATAGGTTATGAACAATTATAATTTCAATGGCAGAGTATTTGACACTCTTATACCCTAAAAACCGTTTGCACAGAAAAGGTACTGATAAAGGACTGCACATCACGCACATATCTAAGAAAAACGAAGTATTGCATAACAAATTGAGAATTCCTCTCTGATCAATCTCCTTTAATCAGGATACTGACTAAAAATTCATGTCCACGATTTAAGCATGCCTTCGTCACCTTGTTTCCATAAAGTTCCTATTAAAATTTAGGTTGAACCTAACTCAACCCTGCAAAATCGGCTTGTAAAGTAAAAGATGTCTCCCGATTATACACATTTTCAAGTCATATCTCATCTAATGTGGGACTCTCCACACACATACCTCACGTAAAGAACTAAAGATTTGGAGCGTGATCCAAGTGGTCTGATAGCAGTGACCCAATAGAATCTTGGATAAGCTCTATTATTGTCTTAAAATTTGAGTTGGGTCGAACTCAATCCTACAAGCCTGACTTGTAAAGTGAATGATGCCTCTAACTTATAAACACATTTTCAGGTCATATCTCATTCAATGTGGGACTCTTGGCGGTCTCATTACCACTTAGTATGTTTTCCATGATACAAATGGTGGGATAGATAAAATGACAGCCCAAACACTAGTGTGTTTGTTTCAAGGTTTGTAATATGATTCCCGGGAATGTGACATTAGAAATGCAACATTCCCATGCTTGTTTCAAGTTTTGAAAATTTGTTCCCAGGAATGTTATTTACACATGGTTTCTTCTATTCTTATTCCCATGCTTAAAGAATGGGAATCTAACATTCCCATGGGAAAATAACTCAACTTGCCATAACTTCCCACTACCACTCACATTTATTTTCATTTTTATTTTTTTAATTAAATAATTTCTAAAACATTCCTAGGAAATCTAAATTTTTACCAAACACATGGGTAAGAATGTTATTCCTGGGAATATCATTCCAGGGAATAACATTCCAAGGAATGTAATTTCTTACCTTGAAACAAACACACCCAGGTATCAACTTTTTTTGTAAAATTTTTTAGGGGGGAGAGCAAATGCCAAGAAAATTGCAAAAGATGGAATCTAAGATCAAAGGAAAGTGGTAGAGTATGAAACAAGATAAACGCACAAAAACGAGAACCGAATTCACCTTGAATTGTCATTCCTAACAGTCCTTGCATTGCCAAATGCCTCCAAAAGTGGATTTGACTGAAACAAGCAAAAGTGAAATTAGCATCCCATACTGATACTAAAAAACTGAAACTTGGGCCTAAATCGATGCCTAAATCAATGAATGCTTAGGTTCGAGAGTATCTTACTTCAAGAACTTGTTGTTCAACTGTTCTATCATCACCACCGGTACGACCACCAACAAAAGTAAGATATTGCATAATCAATTTTGTAGACTCAGTTTTTCCAGCGCCACTTTCACCGCTTACCAAGATAGATTGACTTTTACCTTCATTCATCATTGCTCTAAATCATAACCAATAAAATCTCACTAAATATGCAATATATAAAATAACAAACAGAAAATATCAACAAAAAAATATAAATAGCACACAAATGCATTTAATGCGTACTAACCTATAAGATGCATCAGCAACAGCAAAAACATGTGGGCTAAGCTCACCCAATGGAGCTCCTTTGTACTGTTCCATCATATGGTTATCATACAAATGAGGAAGCTTGGTGAAGGGATTAACGGCTATTAAAATGCTCCCTGTATATGTCTATAGCAAAGACAAATAAGTCAGGCAAAAGGCAGGAAATGACAGTCCATGTTGAAAACAAAACCATTCATGTAAGCAATAACCACACATTAAAACCACGTGAAATTCATCAAGTAAAATAGCCAAAAGTGAGAATAAAGTTTTAAAAGCTACTGTTTATATATTAATTAATTTAATAAATTGACGCATTTTTTTGACTCAATTAATTGACGCATTTTTTTGACTCAATTAATTGATGCATTTTTTCTTTTTGACTCAATTAATTGATGCATTTGAAAATGATTCTTCCTGTCTGAACTTCCCAATCATTAATCCATGCAGTGTTGTCAATTGCGGATCACGAAAAATAGTGGTTTGCTATGCAACAGTACTATAGCAGCTATTTCACATTATTTGGTACTAAATAGCGTATCGCGGAACAATAGCGATTTGTTCAAATTCTACGATGCGATATATAGCGTCACTATAGCCTCTATTTAACAACATTGAACTCATGCACCCATCCAAATCTTCAGTAAAAGACCTCATAAATGAAAATAATAAAATAGTATCATATGGCCAACGTAGGTTGGTCTCGATGGTAAGAAGTCGATTCATACACCACAAGGGTGTGGGCTCAACTCCCGATGTTAACGTTAGAACCTTGTTCGTTGATAATTTGTAAGTACCTCTTTAAGCGCTCCCTGAGTCAGATTGCACTTGGGTGACTGTTATCGGTGACATTGTTCCTATCTCTCTCTCTTAATCAATTATTCTCTTTCATCAAAATAATTTCTTTTAATCATTCATCGATCATTCTCTCTCATCTAAAATGCACCAATGTCACCAAAAGTAATGTCACCCAAGTGAAACCCCTCTGAGTCTTGGGGTCTGCCCAGTAAGCCCCCAGACTCAACTCGCCTAGATTTTTAATTACCAAAAAAAATAAAAGTATCATTCAGAAACTGCCAAGAAAGCATATATCAACTGTCATACAATTCGCATGGAAACTCGCATACTCCAAAACAAACAACAAAAAAAGGTAATTCCACGCAAAAAACCAGTTTACAACAATAATAAGTTTTTTTTTAATGGCAAATGTTAGTGAGTATGTCAATTGTTATGTTCGTATTTTTTTCTCCTTGCCAAGACTTGAACCCTGGAACTTTAACTCCTCAACTCCTTTAATCCCTTGCCTCAAACCAATTAAGCCACCCAACCCCCACCCCCCCACAACAATAAAGGGCTACATTTAAAATCATACAAGGCTCTGTTTGGCAATGCTAGATTTTGAGCTTATAGCTTATATAACCAAAAAAACCTCACGGGCTTATATTATAATTTTTTCTCTCAATTTTACCCTTGTCATCTTACTTGAAAAAAATTAAATATTAACTAAACATAAATTTTTTATGTCATTTCATATTTATAAACTAGTTTAGACGCTAATTTTACCAAACGCTACAAATTCAATCAGCTTACTTACCTAACTTATCTGTGATATGCTATAAGCCAGCTTATAAGCTCATCGGCCATAAGTTAATTTTTCTGCTATCCACTATTTTTTTTCAAATAGAATCAAAATCTACGGTCATAAATAAACTCATAATTGAACAATCTACAAATCAATTAACACACAAACTATAAAAATCATAGTTTCAACGCGAAAACAGCAGTTTCAGATAATAAAGAGCTACATTGAAAATCATATAAATCTACACTCATAAATAAACTCATAACCAATCAAACACCGACACGTCAGCACCGATAGAAAATTACGAAAAATGATAAAATAAAATGTATTCACACATGTCCGTGCATATCAAACACCAGACACGCCTTCCATCAGAAGTAAGTGCTAGCTAAAAAACAAATTAACACAAACTCACATAGATATCATTAAGTGCGTATCTCCTCCGAATATTATACAAAACTCCCGGTTCATTCAAGTAAGTCAACCTCGTCATATCTTCAAATCCACCAAGCTCATCTTCATCCGCATCTCTCAAACACAATTTCTCCGGCGAAACAACAACCTGCACAATTCCTCCGGCACCGTCACAACTCAAATTATAAAAATTACAACCAAAACAACAACAATTCAGCATCAAACAGCAAGAAAACTCACCTTCTTCCCAGAATCAGTTACAAGATGAACGGAATTATCATCAGAATCGATTACTTCAGCAGCTACCCACGCTAATTCCTTATCCGGAACCCAAACCGTTGAACCTTTGCGTACATTCATCGTTGATGAAAATTGCGAAATGATGAAATTGAATTTGAAACCCTAATCTAAGGAGTTGAAGTGTTTTAGTTCCCGCGCTGTGAGAAAGTGCGTTGAGTTGAAAGTTGAAAGTTGAAAATTGAAAATGGCGATGCTGAAGATTATTTATACCGTGGTTGAGTTGAGCAACACGTCACACTGTGTGACGAGTTCAGTTTTCGACTTTTCGCTTTTTTTTGAGTTTGAGTTTCAAATTTTGTGTACCGTAGAAAATTTAGCAGCCATAGATTATAGTAGTTATACAATAAATGTTGAAAAAAGGAAGAAAATGATAGAAAGAGAGAAATGGGAGTGTAATTGTCAACAACTGCCAAAAATAACATTTTTAGTATAATCTTTTTTTGGTAATAATAAAGGTAAACTAGGAAAAATATATTTAGTATAATAATTAATATTAAAATATACATTTTTTTGTCAATCAGCAAAGTGATGAATATCATCTGAAAACTTACCCACAAATAAAACATCTCAAGTTCACGCCCTATAATCGCGGAAATTATTCTGAGATTGACATTATTTTATTTGTATTTTTTTTGTAGTGATCGGGATTTGAACTTGCATATATTATGCATTGTTTCTATCAACTGAGTTAAGTTGACGAGAACATTAATTTATTTGTATGATAATATATTTTTAATGTTTAATCATTATATTCATTATATTATGCAACATCAAGAATGATGATTTTTCATTAAAAAAATGGTATGTGAATTTCTAGTAATTAGGTTGCTTAACCCAAAAAAATATTGACCACAACTCCTAACTCAAGTGGCAAAAATACTAAAATTGTTAAGTTAGACATTGTGACGTGGGTTCGAAATCCTCCACTTATATGCATGAGTTTTCAGCGGCTATTGTAATTTCCTTTATCTGCCAACAAAGTCGATGTTTATCTTTATTTATCTTTATATGGTAGAATAATATTAATTATTATTTATTTATGTTTTCTTTTTACCAACTTTTTTTAGGAGATGCTTTTGACCAATTTAATTAATAAGAAAAATATTCAATATGTAAATAAATTATAAAATTTGGTATATGAGTGAAAATATTAGCTTTATTTCTTTTTTTATTAATAACTATCATAAATGTTTATCTATCTATAGTAATGACAATACTAGCTTTTTTTTGTACAATAAGCGAAAAGAAACAACAAAGAGAGAAAAAAAAACTATGTAGAAAAAGAAATCCTACTAGCTGATGCAGCTAGTAGGAGTAGACTAATTTCGGTTGAGGGAACCGTAATAGAATGATAGGTCTCATAGTTACCAGCTTCAAGCTTGGCAAGATAGTCGACGCATGCATTTTCCTCCCGAAGAGTGCGATGCATGTGAATGTGTCGGTCCTTGGAAATGAGTTCCTTTGTATTACTTCCTCCGTTTCACAATGAGTGTCACTTTAGCCAAAAAAAATTGTTTCGAAATTAATGTCACTTTACATTTTCAATACAGCTTTAGTTTTTTCCTTCCAACTTTAACTTCAATAAATACTCCAACTTTTTTCTCACAAATTTTTCAATGCAACTTTAAGTTTGTCTTTTTCTTATAAAGTAAGGGCAATTTAATAAAAGTGTTATGTCTAATGATTATTTCATTTCATTTCTTAATTTATGTATCAAAACCTTAAACGACACTCATTGTGAAAGGGAGGGAGTATAAATAATTGATGCGTAGTGATGTCAGACATTGACGGGTTCAGATATCAACTTTATTGTTGTCTTTGAATCGGAATAACACCACAACTATGAAACTCCGAGGTCATACGTAGCTCATGATAAACTGCTAATAACTTTGCATGGAGGGTGTTATAGAAGCCTATATTTTCAGCAAATCCAAGGAGGATGTTAGAGAAGCACCATCCTCATTCTCAAGCAAACCCCCAAAACCAAAGACACCAGAATTGCCAAGGTTGCTACCATCGACATTCAAAATCATGTCATTACCACCCTTATCGTTCCACTTTATCACTCGCATGACTGGAACTGAATGTTGCTCGAGGAAGCACTTAGCAAGAAGATTAGCATAGTTTTTCTGTACACATCATAATAGAAAAGGAGGAAACAACCTCATTTGTTATAAACAAGCTATTCCTAGCGTGCCTTAACTAGCAACAAGCGGACATAAAAAGAAATCTAGAATGGCCATCAATATCACGACGCAACCAAACATAAAGATCATCCCCTTGGAAGAAAGATAAGTCGGTAAAGCCAATAATTTACCAAAGACGGGTCGCAAACTCGCAATCCCTGAGGCAGTGGAAGGTGGTCTCAACTTCTTGATTACAACACAGACATATGTTCACTTAGATCATACCGCAATGGCACAACATCGACCTGGTAGGAAGAGAGTTATGTAACGCCGTCCAAAGAAAAAAAAATCAATTTCTCAAAAAGAAAAAGACAAAGATAGGTGATTTCGACTAAAAAAATGGAAAAGGGAAATATAGAAGGAAAATTATTTGGAAAGGGAGAACCGATGCCTCAAACTTAATGCAAACAATTTATATATCCAACTTAAGGGGGAAGTCCCCTTAGAAAAGAAAAAAAAAACTTAAGCAAGGAAGTGTTAATGTATACACTACTTTATTATAAAAAGAATATGCATTACTTTGATCTTTACTTCTTAATTTTTGAAAGGTATTTTTTTGCATTGTCTCTGTCAACTGCCTCAACGACATAAGTTACTTTTTGTTGGTAATGTGGACACAAGTTACTTTGATCTTTAATGTCGGTATTAAGATTTTTCTTGTATATAATTCTATTTTTTATAATTGATTTTGTAAAGATTTTTCCCCTTAATTAAGGGATTTTCTTTATATTGTTTCGTTATAAATAACATCAAGATCTCTCATGTCATTAAGTACCAAAACTTTCGTCTCAAGTAATACCATAACAATTATTTATACATTTTTTTTGACAAAGAAAAATTATTTATATTGTTATTTAGAAAATTTCGTCTCACGTAATACCATAACAATTATTTATATATTTTTTGACAAATAAAAATTATTTATATTATTATTTAGAAGTCTTTACTTTATTTGAGTAAAAGTCTCAATTGATCACTAAAAAAAATCTGCCGCCAAAAAAATATTTTAATATTAATTAATAGTTGTGGTTGATTACTCTTAATCCTTAGAATAAGATTTTATTACTCCTTCTTACTCCTTTACAAGAACACAATATTGTAACATCCCGTTTTCCCAACAATGTAAATAATACAAAAATCAGAGTATTCAATGTAAAACGAAATGTCACACTACATTTAAAATATAAATAGTGTAAAGTTACTATTTATTAAAACAGCCTTGTCAAATTTTCAATGACATCGCAACGGAAAATAGATTCATAGTTCAACAACTTTGACACTACGGCCTCAACATAAACAACTTAATTAAAATCTCAATTCAAGGGTTCAACAACATAGTTCCAAAAATAATACGCAACAGTGAAAAACATTGCAAAAATCCTCATCCTGTTACGTATCAGAGCGACCCTAAAACGACGCACGAGAGAGTCAACTCACATCAGCAGCTAATCCTGGTTATCTGCACGTTACCCACGTAGAGGCAACATTCAAACAGAAGGGGTGAGATTTCACATTCAATAATAATAAGCATATAATTCATCAACGGAATTTAACAACCTAAACAACAATAATTAACAACAATAATAGTTCACATATACTTATTATCAATAATAATTCACATATGCTTCATTTATTTCCACTTAGCAATTAAAATCAACGACAACAACTCAATATTAACGACAATG
>Ga0315915_1001386_pt1 | contig 29232 bp, 17 predicted proteins | sample MpolbnodulesMG_FD_207738 | JGI IMG/M metagenome (GOLD analysis project Ga0315915, IMG submission 207738) | Medicago polymorpha root nodule microbial communities from Los Angeles, California, United States - branched nodules | ecosystem: Host-associated > Plants > Roots > Nodule | place: USA... | reverse complement strand
ATTGATTTCTATTCTCCCGAATCATATCTTGAAAAATGATGGAAGATTCTTGGATCATCCTATGTCTATTATGATAGAACCTTCATGCATATGATCATGAATTTTCTTCCTTGATAATTCTCCAATTAATGAATAATTCATTCACCGGTTGGTTTCTCTTTAAAGTTGATTCTAATTATTTCGATGAAGTAATGAGAATAATTTCGAGTGTAATAATCATCTTCATCATGAGAACCTTCTTTTGATCAAAGTTGATAATGTTCTCTTCTATATAAGAAAGCAATATCTTCTTGGTCAATCAACATTGAATTGTTTGATGATGCAATTCTTCTCATAATTCCTCTCAATGATTCCACACAATGTTTCTTGTTCATTGAGTGTCTTTCAAATATTAACCCTTTATTCCTCGAATCTTTTAAGGCTTGGTTGAAAACCATGTGGTGATGAAGATGAGTCAATTGATCATAAAATACATTTTCTTGTTGAATCTTCAATCAACACTCATTTGATTCAAACAATATTTTTTCTATATCTTCTTTGAGATTGTGATGCTACTGTTGTGGTATTCTTTCATTGAATATATATATGCACTTGTAAGAGATTTATTTCTTGTCTACTTTTCTGAAAAGACTTAAGTGCAAACATCAGTAGATCACCATTCATAAAAGTGTGTGTGCAAGGGTCGTTCTTATGAAATAGGAGGCTCAGTTCTATTTTTAAAATAGACCCCAGTAAAATCAAAACGCAATTCTTTTTGTGTAGTTAAGCTTCATTAAAAAATCGGAATCAGAAAAACTTTTAAACACGAAACAAAACAAAATAAAATTAAGTAAAATAGAGGTGAAATTTACCTAACGGTGTCGTTTGGAATGTCACTCCTATGTCGTAGGAAAGGGGAAAACGAATGGTTTATGCGAAAAAGAAATAATTGTTGTGATTCTTTCAATGAAATAGTTTTTCAAATTGACTGATTAAGTGATTATTCAAATTGATGGTGGTTTAGTAACATCAAATTTATGTCTAGAAAGTGAAACTAGCATCAAATTTAAGTGGGGGTGGGTATTATAATTTTGTTTTTGGCCCATAGTTTTTAGAGGTTCGGTTCGGTTCGGTAGCGCTTCTTGCACTCCCCAAAGTCCGATCCTGTATGTACGCTAAAGGTTGAATATCTAATAATAACATGTGATGTTCACTCTAAACTCGTCTCTTATTCGTAATTTTTTTTACCAAATATAACGTTAGTTTACTCAAGATTTATTTAATATATACGTAGTTGATTGGCTATTCACTTCTTTTTTTTTTGTTGAGGGAATTGGCTATTCACTTATGAGAGTTAACAGTGACCTCATAAATAGTTGTCATGTCTTGTTTGCAAAAACTAGTGATATTTAACAAACATGCAATTGGCAGTCACGGATGCACATTAGAGTCCGGTTGGTTTAAGAGTTTTAAGTATTTGGTTCAATTTTTAGTAGGAAAGGAAGCAAATTTTATTGCACTTCCAAAATTATCCTTAGATTAATTTAAAATCTCAATATTATCCTTATAACAACATTTATTATTATTAGGTTATATTATGTTTGATACAACTCTTATTATTATTATTATTATTGTTATTAGATAGTTTGTATTATCTTCTAACAACTTTTATTCCAAACTATTAACAACTTTTCCTTAGAACAACTTTTATTACTACTTGTAACAACCATGCTACTAATATAATATTCCATCGTCTACATCGTATTGTTATCGATTACATCGTTATTGTTTCGTTACTTTATTATCCTTATTTAATTAAGGTTAAAGGTAAAACAATAAAATAATTTTAAAATCTCTCATTCCCTTAATGACGTTGGGGCACTAGCTTGTTTTTTTATAGCAAGTTTTTTAATATTTTAAGATTTATCACCATTAAAAATCAATTGTTGCCTGCACACAAAATTATTGAATAATTATTTGGTAACCTACACAAAAATAGTTTTAGGAAGAAAAATACAAACTTTATATATAAATAAGTCACTTTTAAGGGCAAAAAAATATTTTTCCTATATTTTAATCATAATTAATTATTTTAAACACTTGAGTAGATGGAGTGGTACATTGGCCCCACAAATCAAAGTTTATGGATTCGTCGCTTGGCATCATGAAAATAAAAAGATCCATCTGTACCAAAATAGCAAATAAAGCTCCATTTGGAAGCTAAAAGAAACGCAGCACACATCATACATGTCAAGATAATAATAAATGTATTACGCACAAACGAGCATCTGGATGGGAAAAAGTTTCCCTGCAAACAAATCTGTTCTACAAACTTCCGAGTTTTCTTTGTCCAAAACAAAACAATTTATATAATAATTTATTATAAACTGATAACATTCATTGTAAGGTCCACTGTATGGATTTCATCGGCAACACATAACAAACACAGGAAATCATCAGGTTTTCTTTACTCTTCTGCAGCACTGGCGGCACTGAGATCCACAGTGAGGTCTAGAACCTGTTCAAATTCACCACGTTAAGAATTCAAAAAAATCAGGAAATTAACCAAAACTATCAAGAGAATATGATGAATGTTCTACAGATCTCCATGCCCAGACACGAGGGCCAGACCAGGTTCCTAGTACATACATGGGTTTCCTGTTGATCTCATGGCCGGTATTTATGTAATTGAAACAAGACAACATTAACTCGAATCTTCACCCACTAACAGTCACTAGCAAATTATAAATTTTTGTGCAAATATATATCTTAGTTAAAGTTTATTGGTGCATAAGAAAATGATTGAATAAAAAACAATGAAGATGATTTTATTCATAAAATACATACATCCGTGAAACTGTAAGTCTGTAAACAGTAAAAAAAATTCAGCCATACAGCTGATGTGTCTGGAATAGAAAGATGAGGTGAAATCCAAAATTCAATGCAACCTAGAATTAACTTCATAAAAGCAACCAAAAGATAATGATATGTTCGACTACAACCGTTATAGTCTTAACTTTTGGAGTAAAAATAGCTATTGTAGAACAAGGAGTGTTATGGACACCCTCTTTTTAACACTTTCTGACACCCACTTTTTCATTGGGTGAAACTAACGTGGGGTACCACGCTATGGAAATGGATCCCACATAAAGTGGTGAGACCCTCCACCCAATAGAAGAGTGAGTGTTAGAGGGCGTTCCTAGCATTTCTCGTTGTAGAACAATGCCAGTCTTTGCACTGCCAAGTAAAATCAAGCACAGAAAACAACCTGTCACCAGGACAGAAAAGTTACCTTTCCAGTTATCAATGTATACATGTTGAGGACATCCCCTACGGTAGATTCAAAGTGAGTGGTAGCATCATAACTCTGTAAAAAAAAAATAAACATTATAATTAACTTATTGATAGCATATGCATAAATATATGTAAGATAAAGTAAACTCACTGTCGAAATAAAGCAGTTGTCCAGGGTGGGTTCATTGACTGGTTCAAATCTATCGTACATATCAAAAAATATCTCATCAACAGGTCCTAGAAGGTCAATTCCAGGTTTCAGTTCAATTGCAGGCTGATCTGTCTCTGCCTCGGTTGATACAAATGCGATAAATTTTCCCTTTGGACAAACATTGTGAGAATACGAGCAACAGAATAGGTACCTGCCCAGGACAACAAAATAAAACAATCAATGTAACAAGGAAAAATATAATCTATAATCGATTAGATATCAATGCTCAAAATATTATTAATTTTTTCAATTTTCAAATATGACATTATCTTAGCATTTTGGTATACCTTTTTTATGGAGAAAGATTGCAAATATCCATAGGCTACCCTAACTAAAAAATAACCTTTTATAGAATTGTTTACTAGGTTTAAAAAGCGGCAACTTTGTTAGCATAACATTTGTAATATCATAGTATATAATACGAATTTAATATTGAAATGCTGACCTAATGGTCCTATTTATACCAATATACTAGGTCATCAGGTCAACTGCTAGAACCCAATAAGACCACTAGCAATGTACGTTTCCGAACCATAAGAATCCTCTATTAGTCGAGTAGAAGCAAATCAACTTTAGAAGCTGTATAGATACTTGAACAGCTCTACAATTAGGGTATGAGTTTAAGGACAACGACTCAACGAATGATTGCAAATAAACAGTCCCAGGGTTTGACAGGAGAGGGAGAGGTAATGAAGTTTGTGGTCTGTTGAACTTCCCAAAACCTAGTGATTGCATGTGACAGTGATAGTGCCCGAAGTTGATCAATTTGGGGATGGTGCATATAATGTGTTGGTATTTGGCACAAGATCAGTTAACTGGCAGTAACTAGAAAGTATCCAATACCCTCAAATGAGAGAAAACATGTTTAACAGCTTAGGAAGAGATTTGTTCAAAAAAAAACAGCTTAGGTAGAGAAAGAAACTCCAAATAGCCACCCGTTGGACAAGAATCCAATGAGCAGCATTGTTGCAATGCAGACGGAAAGAAAAAAACGAAAAGAGAGAGGACAATAGGGGAGAAGTTCCAAGCGTAGTATAATAATTTAATATTGATACATAATATAACTTATCAACCCGAAGGTCCTTTTATACTAAATAATATTTTAAACTAGGTTGAATACTAGGGCAGTATAAGTGTATAACTAGTACTAACAAGCTCAGCTCAGTTAAGCAGAACAATTAAGCTCGTAAGATTTCCAAACTGATCAATTGCAATATCATTCAGAAACTGAATATTGAATTATATGGCTTTGTTGAATATGGTTAAATATCAAGTATATCTAAACCCCTTTCAATTCTTTAGGCACTCTTCGCAATGTTTCGGCAATGCAGACGGGAAGAAAAGAACGAAAAGAGAGAGGACAATAGGGGAGAAGTTCCAAGCGCAGTATAATAATTTAATATTAATACATAATATAACTTATCAACCCAAAGGTCCTTTTATACTAAATAATATTTTAAACTAGGGCAGTATAAGTGCATAACCAGTACTAACAAACTCAGCTCAGTTAAGCAGAACTATTAAGCTCGTAAGATTTCCAAACTGATCAATTGCAGTATCATTCAGAAACTGAATATTGAAATATATGGCTTTGTTGAACATGGTTAAATATCTAGTATATCTAAAACCGTTTCAATTCTTTAGCCACTCTTCGCAATGTTTCGGACTCTGTTGTCAAAGCAGAAACGCGTCACGGCGAGGCCACCCCAAAAATTGACGCGGCGCGGTATGCGGGCGCGAAGCGAGCGCTATTTCATGACGCGGACATTAAAACTAAAAATTATATTATTAATAAAGTACTAATAAAATACGGAAAAAATATATTTTATATTAGTATAAATGAAAAATTAAAGATTATTAATTGTTTTTAGTATTAAATACTATTATAAAACTATGTAATTTAATAATTATTAATTGTTTTTAGTATTAAATACTATTATAAAACTATGTAATTTAATAATTACTATCAATATAAATGAAACATATATTATTTAATACATTTTGTATTAATATTTAATATTAATACCATCTTTTTAGAACCATTGTTATTTACTTATAAAACAAAACAGTGAAAGAAGGAAAAAAAGAAAGTGGAAAAAGAGAAGACCCAATCTGTTAGGTCAGTGGGCCTAAGCCCAATCCAAACTCTACTATAAAAGAATGAAATAACATTCAACCCTAGTTTCTGTTTCCCACAGCCGCAGCCAGCCAAATCTGCATTTCATTTCTTCTCAATTCTCATTCTTCTTTCATTTCTTCTTCTCTTAATCGTTAAAAAGGATGAAGCTGTTCCAACCTCTGATCTGTTTCGACGACAGATCCAGCTGTTCTGACCACCGTTTATACGATTTTGACCCTGAAAATTGGTTTTAAGTGAATAGCGGCCGCTTTGGGTCCGCCCCGCTCCACCGTTTCGCGGCCGCGAAACCCGCTTTCCACAAATGCGTGACTCGGTGGCGTTGTGACGCGGCTCCTTGTTTTTGGCCGCTCCGCGCCGGGAGCGGCCGCATTTGACAACAGAGGTTTCGGATATCCGTTGGTATCAAATCATTTTCATGTATGAGTGGTCACTAAACAGTAAATACTCCCTCCTATCTCATATATAAGCAAAAAACCATCTCACACCCTTTAAGAAAAGTAGTTAACTTCATTTAATTTTTCTCAAAGTAATTAAATTTGTTTCATGGATATTAAAATGCTTATTGAAAAAATAAAATTAAAACTAATTAAAGCGTATTTCAGGAATGATAGAATTAAACATAATAGAGTTTGTTACGTTTTGCTTATATTTGAGACCACAGAACATGATGTTTTTGTTGCTTATATTCAAGACTAGAGGGCCTCACTCGTTATCAGATGTTATGGGCCAGGCTCAAAGTTCTCACAAATACGGCCATTACCGTCCCCAAGTAATCCAAAGTCATTGGAAGAACTTAAAATTGTTATGTTAAATCACTTTTCTTAATCGTCCCAACAGCAGGATACATTTTACGTTATAATAGATGGTAACTTACATGTCTGACTTTCGTCCCAATTGCTTTTGTGGGAGAATAACTTGCACCGATTGGGAATCATTGGTGTTGGGGATCGGATGGCTCATGATGGCTATTGCCCTTGCAACCTTACCAACCTTCCTCACCTGTTGAAATGGTAGAAATTTTGATTAAAACAATGCTGCAATTTTCCATCAAGTGTCATTTCAGATATTAAAATCAGTTCAACATTCGCCACTAATTTCATTTTTTCTACATTCAGTAAGGGCAAGCTTCATTCAGAAAGAAAAATCACAGTAAATTATTAGCATAGAGACTTTAGGAGCAAACAAATTTTCAGTTTCACTATAACCTGAACTGGTTGCAAGTAGTCGAAAAATAGGAATTCATTTTTATTACCTTGTTGGTCAAGTATGATGGATCACAAACAACTTTTTTGCACTTGGCAGTTTCCCCTTCAGACGTGACACCAATAACTTTTCCTCCATCGTCAAATTCCACCTGGAATTCAAGCAAAATAATTAGCAATTCCTAAAGAAAGAACGTATACTAGCAGATTGTTCAAATACAAATCACAATAATAACTATAAAGTAAGGGTCCAAAGTTACATTTGAAAGCTAGTTAACAAAAATAACATGTGTCAATGGGATTGGATTCAAATAACATTAGTGTACATTTTTACATGTTACTCAGTTCAATACGCAGAAATTTTGGCATGATTCAATGTTGTTTCCCACTCAAAAGTGTCTTCGTATAAGCATTCAATTACTTCAAAGAAACTAAAAAATTAATTATTTCATTCAAAATATGTTGAGGCTAATTTCATTCAAGATCTAGATAACAACTATAGTCCATACATTGGACCAATTAAAAAAAAGTTTCTACTGAAAGTTGTAACTGTGCAAGTGAGCCAAGCCGCACACTAGTGTAAATTAAAAGAGAACAAGAGAGCCGCACACAAGTGTAAATTAAAAGAGAACAAGAGAGAGGGGGGGGGGGAGAGAGCGTGTACGTATGTATCTATAGCAGGGTATAATTATATCTACCTTGCATTCAGGTTTATTCAACATATAGGTACCGCCATAAACAGCACTAAGCCGTGCAAATGCCTGTACCAACAAAAGATAAAGAATTAAAAAACCGTGAGCAGAACAAGTCCAACACACTACATTCTCAACAGGAGATAGAACGGACGGGTAAACATAGATGTAGACAGGGATACCTGAGGAAGCTCTCCTAAACCATACAAAGGATATATGTAAGGTGACCCCCCTTGAAATCGTGCAAGAGACTCTGCATATAACTACAAGTAGGAAATATAGACCCATGAATAAGGACACAGAATAAACCTAAGGATCCAAATGGAATAGATGAAGCTTTCAATTAAGAACCCATAATTCAGAAAGAATAACAAGTTCATAATTATCCAGCACACTTACCTTCATTCTCTTTACAGTGTCCAGTGCTGGCTCATTCAAGTAGCGATCATCTCTATGAAGCGCCAAAGCATGACCAATGAAATCCACAGTGTTATCATCAAGGCCAAATTTTCTGTCATGGGTCAACAAGAAAGGCAAAAGGATCTTAAACTACTCTTTCTGACCATCCACACAAAGTTATACTTTCGTTCTTAGTATAGGAACGAAGAGACCTACTCTACAAATGCATACGGTAATATATAAATATCACGACATGCAAAATGAATTTGACAAGCTATTACATGTGAACACAGACATAAATGCCAATTTATAGTAAATAACCATACACTTGGAATTTGAATTCATGAACGTGTATTTACTCTATATATAAAACTGATAGAAGTGTATGTACAATTACATTTCACTATCGACTCTGACTGAAAAGTTAAAGATACCATATTAAGGTCAAAAAACACGGTACTTAGTTCAAAACCAATTTCCAAATGACTATGCATGCAGAGTACTAAGGCAATACAAAGGGTGGATCATTGAATTGAATCTATAAATGGAAATATAAGGCAATACTAAACCAATTTCCAAATGTATGTTTTGTATACATACGCTATCAGTTCCTTAGTAGTGACTCTAGTCAAGTCCATCCCATCATGAGTTTTAGGATCAGTCTCGTTATAATCTTGAACATAAATGAAAAACTTGCGCGCGCGGCGTTTTTCAAATATTCCCATAAGTGGGGACTTCAAAGCCTCCATGTCATTTGAAGGTACCTTGTGAACCTATAAAAGTGGAATTTTTCACCAATAACACAATCAATACATCATCATAAATCTAAAAGCCAAAACAGATTTCCCAATGCAATCAATGTGTAAAGCAAAAAAAAATTGAAAAATACCTTTGCTTTGTTAAAGACAAAGCTTCCATCCACAGCTTTGAAATAGAGATACTTTGTAACATCAGTATGAATGAGAACCCTCACTAATGTGCCATTAGCCATAATGAACTAAACACCCAAAAAAATAAAAAATAAAAAATATTAGATGAATTGAGAATCATAATCATAACATGTGAGCATGTCATGAAAATATCATATGTATCATAATGCACTGAGTTTATGTTTGGTTCAGCCTCCACAGACGATTCTAACTTGAAGCTATGATTTGTAGCTTTCGAGTCCAAAGGTGATATTTACATTGAAATTTTATTGTTTAACTGTTTTAAGTAAATATATTCAAACATAAACCAATTTACATTCAAGTAAAATCAATTTTTATCACAGCAGAACCAAACATGGACCGAAATAATTAAAAACAAGAAAAAGCGGAAAATAAATGAATAACCTTAGGGTTCATATCAATATTATAGTCTTTGCTAGAACCCAAATGTGGAGGAGGCTTGTCATCTCCTCTGAATTTCTTCCAAAGCTGAATCATACAAATAAATCAAATCATTAGTTTCAGATTTCAAAAATTAATAAAAATAACAATAAATAAGAAAGTTTTTTGACCTGAATAAGATTGAGGGAAGTGGATTCTCCTCCGTAATAATCATTTCTATCCATGTGAAGAACCTAAACCAAAAATAAATAAAAATCAAACACAATTTGATTTGGATCTATGTACGAATCGAAGAATGAAATCGGTGATGAAGTGTTAGTTACTTTGAGGCCATCGACAGAGAGAAGACCACTGAGAATGCATTCTTTGAGACCAGTTCCCAAAACGATCACATCGTACTCTTCATCCATCTTCTTCTTCTTCGATCGGAAATTGCAATCGAAAGGGGGTTTAGGGTTTCTTCGATCTTGATTTGATTTGATTTGATTCTCAACAGAGACTATTGCAAAAACACTTTGCACTGCTTCTTCTACTCGGTGATAATGATGATGTAATGCAATTTAACGACACTTGTTTTACTTTTTTCTATTTCTTATATTATTTTTTATTTTTAAAAGATTTCTTTATTCTTTTTTATTTTTTGTTTTATGATTTTCTCTATATCCTCTATTTTGGTTTTTTTTTTTTTAAATCGTTATACTTCATGTGCAATTTTGAACACTAATTTCTCGAGCTTTGTGAAACATAAATGAGTGGCAAATGAGTTTTAATGATTTTGCATATCCAAGACTGAATTCGAACTAGAACATTAGTTATTGAGTTAAGATTCTCTTCATTTATGTTTTTCTCCATTTCTTCTATTTGAAGAAATAAATACACATAAAACCTTGAAAAAAGTAAAAAATAATTAATGATGGTGAGATTCATTTAATTGTAGGATCTACTATCTATTTTTTGTGTTTATCTCTCCGAACTGTATCTTCCATTTATTTTGTCAAATAAAAAGGATCTTAAGTTAACTAATTTGGAAACGCGTTTTCCTGGACATTCTCGCATCCCAATGCACCTCGAATGCTAAAAGCATGAAGCTACAATACTGCGCTTCTATGTTAATTTGACTTTAAACGAGGACTTCGGGCAAAAGTGATGCTAATCCAAACACACTTATAAGAGATATATGCATCTTATTTAAACGATATTGTGTTCTTTAATTTTGGTTTAAGTAACTTTTTCTGTTTTTTTTTTTTTAAAGAAATTTTCTAGTAATATTTCTTTTTAGACAATTTTATAGTATCTTTTGAATACCACCATTTTCTGTACATAGCCTTTTGAATGTAAAAAACCCTACTTTAAAGAGGTAAATGCAGCGGCGAAGCTAGAGTAATTTTTATGAAGGGGCCAAATACAAAGATTTTTTTTGGGGCAAAGAAAAATTATCTTCTTTTAAAATTTTATATATTAAATTTAAGGATTAATTATGTTTAATCTCTATAAAATTAGGTTTCAAGGAGACAGATATAATTATAATTGAATATTTGTTAAATATACCAACAATTTATTTTTTAACGTCAATAAATAAGCTATCTGTATTAAACTTATTATTTATTTTATTTGACTTTTGATAATTTTTATTGCTAAAAATGATTTCACTATATTTATTGTACCGGCCGAAATGTCAAAATAAGACAAATAAGTTTATTAATCAAGTAATTATTTGTTAACCTTTTAATTTATGCTAAGTTTCTGCAAATAATTTTATTTGAGGTAGCTAAAAATATATGTTTGGGGTAGCTAACTATATCAATACATCTAGTTATTCAAAAGAAATAAAAAATTTGGGGTAGCTAAAGCTACCCCTTACCTACAAAGGGATTCGCCCCAGGGTAAATGTAAATATTGTTATTTTATATATCGTGTAAGCACGTATTAGTTTTTTTTTTTTTTTTTTTTAGAGATGTAAGCACATATTAGTTGGTAACCGTAAAAGTACTTATAATTTTTTCAAAGAAATTAAAATGAAATTATATAACCACACCAAATAGCAGTTCCCAAACATAAGGTGTGCCTAGGAGACCACTAAAATGCTAAAAGATGTCAGTAACACAATAAAGTAGAAAACAATAGTTAGCCAATGCCCAGACAATCTAAATGGCTTGACCACCACCTCTATGTACCAAAAACAAACATGGCCTTTTTAGCTTTCAGTCTCGCTAGAGGTAACAATTTAACCTTATCTATCAAGCGAGGAACTATGGTTACAATATTATTGAACAACCGGTTGTTACGTTCATTCCACACAACCCAAAAACATAATAGCCAAATCAGCTGCATGAACAAACGTTTACTTATATGTAAGGATTCATATCTAAATTCTAAATTCCACACTTCCATACAATTAAATGCATGATTTTTGTTGCTAAAAAAAATGCATGATTCTAGTTACTAGGTTGTTTAACTAAAAAAAGGTAAAAAAATTCTTTACAGTGTTAGTGGTTAGAACCTTGAATTCTTATCTTTGCTAAAAAAAAAAAATCTTTTACAAAACTATCATCTTTTGTTTGACTTAACCTTTGTTGATAAAGTAGTTGGTTTTGGTAGATTTAATACTAAATTAAATGGGATCGATATTTTAGTAGAAGTGTAAATAAAGGGTAAGGTTTCCACAACAAGTATATCAAAGCGAATTTTTATTGACGCTACAGAGTGTAGCTTTTAAAAAATGGTTAAATATGTTTTTGGTCCCTAAGTTTTGCACGATTTTGAGAATAGTCCTTACATTTCAATAAATGTTTTTAAAATCCCTACATTTTTTCTCCGTTAGCGCAAATAGTCCATGCTGTCAAATTTCTTACGTGATGTCAATGTTGGCCGTTCAATCTCGCCGGAAAACGACAGAGAACTTCTCTATGAACTTCATCACGATCTTTCTCCGCAACGTCGTAGATGCGGATCGCCAGCGTTCATCACGCTTCCGGTGAAATATGTTGGTTTAGAGGGGAAGATTTGGAGGCCGAAAGCGATGATGTTATCGTTGAAAGCACCTACTGTTGCGGGTGTGGAAGGTGTTATGGTGGAGATTTGGTGGGGTGGGGTTGAACTTGTTATGATGGCTTGCGTTTAATCATCATGACACTGATGGTAGGGACCAATTGCACTAACGGAGGAAAAATGTAGGAATTTTAAAAACATTTATTAAAATGTAGGGATTATTCTCAAAATCGCGCAAAATGTAGGGAGGAAAAACATATTTAACCCTTTAAAAAATCATTGTGATTCAGATGTACTCACCATGATACCAACAAACATGTGTTAAAGAGACCCAACGTAAATGAAGGATATTTTGTACCCAAAGAAAATAAATAAATAAATAAATAAAGGTATACTTCATATGCTTTGCTTTGAATTGGGATCATGTTTATGTGCCTCGCCTCTGGTGTTCGATCTGAATTGTGGCATTGAAGATTACTTTGTTGTTATAATCGAGGATGGATGAATACTTTATTGGCAGCCTACTTTGTTTTGAGTTGGCAGGAAGTGAGTTGTGTTCAATAAAATATAAAGCATAGATGCTTTACTTTGAATTGGGAACAAGTTAACGTGCCTTACTTTGGTGTTTGATCTGACTATAGTGTTCCAGATTTTAATATTTCCATTAAGTGTCAATGAATACTTTATTTTAAAATAGAGAACAAGGATGTTCTTATAAGGAGTGACGTTGTTTGTTTTAGATGATATGTGTTTTATTGTTTTGACAGGAAATGACATGATACGTTACAAATGCTTACATTATATAGCAAAAAAAAATGTTTGCATTATATGTGCTTTGGTAATATGGATTGCCTACATTAGTGACGGAACTAGGATTATTATAAAGTTCGGGCAAAAAAAGTTTGCAACATATTTATGAGGGTTTACATAAGAAATTGCAAGCAAATAATAAAAAATCCAAAGAAATTGTCCAATTTATAGGAGTTTATATAAGAAATTCAAGAAAATTTACATAAAAAATTGCAAAAAATTTGGGCCGGAGCCTGGACAAATGTCTGGGCTCGCTGGGCCTTAGAACCGCCACTGCCTGACACCATCGACAACTAGAAGATCAGACCAACAAAGATCAAACAAGTCTTTACAAACATCAGAAATGTTAATATTTTATGGTTCCTTCTAGTGTTTATGAGGCACAATTGGTTGATAAACATGTAACTCTAATAGCAGTGACAGCATTTTTCATTAGACTAACATGGGGATACATGATATGGTATATCTAGTGTTTCAACAAGCTGCTAACATTGTTAGACTCATGGTTCATAATGAGTTTAAACAAGGCAAGAGTTGGAGGTGAGCTGAGCCAATTTTGGTGACGATTTCTGTCACTTGCACCCCCACAAAGAGTTTAAGGGTGTGTTTGAATTGAGAGTTTAGGAGAGGAGGGCTGACTTTTAGTTTTTAAATTACGAACAATGTAAAATGTTTTTTCAAAATAAATTAAGTGTTTTTGAAGTATTATATGATCATTTATCATATTGTTAATTCAATTTTCTAAAAATCATTTTATAATATCCGTAATTTAAAAGAGAAAAGTAAACTCTCTCATCCCTTTCCCTCCTAAACCCTCTATCCAAACACACCATAAAAGAACCAATGTATGGTAGGGGTTGTCACTCAAAGCCACTCAATCATTACTTCGACAAGACCTCAACAGGATCAGCCGATACCTATACATCAAGTTCTGATTTTATTGTCTGGATGCACGTGTAAAAAAATTACATCACCGGTGCATATAACTTATTGTTATTTTTTTCAATGAAGGAAAAAACAAAAGAAACTTATGAACACATGTAAGGATACTGCATCACATTATATCAAAGTGTAGCTTAAGACTATGAGAGGATGGATTGAAAATTCAACAATCCAATCAAAAGATGCATAGTGTCCCACGTTTGCCCGAAGATCCGCATAACTATTGACTTCTTTATAAATAAGAGAAATAATATTTATACAACCATTTTGTGACAACTTTTGAACTTGTTCTCTCTCATACTCACACGATGTTTGTACTATTCTCTCTCTCTCTCTCTCTCTATGTATATATATATATATATATATATATATATATATATATTGTTTTTTATCAATAAAAACAGAGAAAAAGAAAGTTATCACAAAAATTACTATGAAATGGTTGTACAAATATCATTACTCTAGTAATAAATATCATTCAAGATGAGTTGCAAAGTAACAGTGGGTGTGTGTGCCACCCCTTTCTACTAGGTTAACTAGTTGAATTTAACAACAAAGGAATGAATTGATAAACTTTTATCGAGTCTCAAGCCAAGGTTGAGACCTTATAGCTCATCAAAGATGGTGGTATAGATCCATAGATTGCTATGAAATCCTTTGATTAAACGACATTTAGAATATTTAATCAACTCACGACATATAGTTGATTTACCAAAGATCGATGAGAACCATCAATATTAAGTTTAAAAAAACTATCATAGGACCTAGTTGTCTTAGATCGGTCTAATGCTCTTGACTTGAGACATTGAGAAATCTTTTCGAAACAAATTTGATGAGTTAGTTTAACTTTCTTTTAAAAAAAATCATGAGGTTGTCCAACAATACGCGATTCTTTCTTTTAATTTCCAAAGTAAAAATTGAAGCTAATTAACTCATTATAAAACTCAGAGTGTTTTAATCAATTTTCATAATTAAAAAATAAAAAACTTTTTCTAACGAAAAACCAATTTATTTATTGAGTTTTCAATTAATCATGCCAAGTGAGCGAAGTGAAGATCGAAGGACGGACGAGTTCACATTACACGTGAAGTGACACACCACGCACACAGTAAGAAAAGGTTAAGAATGGCGGCGTGTTCATCATCATCATCATCGGAAGAAGAGATAACACTGAAAGTGAAATGGAGCGGAAAGGATTACACCGTCCGTGTATGCGCCGACGACACCGTCGGAGAACTCAAACGCCGTATCTGCGAATCAACCAACGTTTTACCCATTCGTCAGAAGCTTTTATACCCTAAACTCGCTTCCAAACTCAACGACGATTCTCTCTTACTCTCTCAACTTCCTATCAATCTCAACAATTCTTCTCTCAAATTCACCATGATCGGGTTCGCTTTCCTTCTCTTTTAGGGTTTAATCTCTTCATTTGTTAATTTAATCACTTATTTAGTAATTTAACTAATTTACTTATTTGCGATGGTGATGATTTTAACAGCACTACTGAAGAAGATTTGATAGTTGATCCGGTGGATACCCCTGAGATTCTGGATGATTTTGAACTTCCTCAAGAGGAAGCTATTGATATCAAAGATATGCAAGTTAACAAGCTCAAGTTGTCCAGACGCATTAACAACTTCAAGGTTAGTACTAGTATTCAATTTCATTATCTCTGCATTTTCATTTCAATGTTTGTTTTTAATATGGTTTGAGTTCATATACATTGTCAGTGTAAAGATAGTTTACCCCCTGTTGACACCCACACTAGACACGACATTGACAATAATAATTTGAGAAAATAAATAAATAAATAAATTAAATGTAATTTAATGTGTTGGTGTTTGACACCGGCACTTGTCAAACACCATACAAGCCTTCCTTCAGAAATGTTGGTGCTATAGAGGTTTACACTTTTCATCAATTATAATTGTTCACTAGAAATGTTTGACTTCAAACATAATTATATTTACAGTCATGTGTACAATGTTTGATTACTACTATACGTATCAAAATTAAACTCTTATGATATTATACCATTGTAATAATGCAGGTTGAGATTAAAAACCCTTGTCGCCAAGGAAAGAAACTTCTTGTTCTAGATATTGATTACACCCTTTTTGATCATCGCTCTACTGCCGAAAACCCTCTTCAACTGATGAGACCTTGTATTGCACTCTCCACTACTTAATTGTTAATTTCTTATTCATTCTTTTGTTTGTTTAATTGCTCCCTCCATTCCATATCTTTGGTGGTTTAAGGACTTAATCATTAATTGTTTTACAAAATTCTTATTTTTCCAATGTGAAGAACATAAATACTCTAAAGGTATAGTTGGAAACCAAAGGTCAATTATATCTTGAATTCCTAAAATACTTGATTGTTTTGAAACTAAAATAAAATGTCAAAACCACCAAAAGTTCTGAATGAAGGGAGTATTGTACTATAGTTCATTGTTTATCGCGTTTGCAATCTTGAAATGCAATGTTTTTTTCTTCTTTGCAGATCTTCATGAGTTTCTGACAGCAGCTTATGCCGAGTATGACATTATGATATGGTCTGCAACCAGGTACCTTCCTTTATTCTCTTGTGTTAAAATTCTTGTTCTCTTTCGAGAATATAATATATTATATAACCCTTGCTGTGATTCTTTACAACCGGGGCATACATATATTATGTTCTTTGTTATTGAATGAATGTATGGATAAATGAATGCTTCACTTTTTGACCTGCAGCATGAAATGGATTACCCTCAAGATGAGCCAACTTGGGGTTCTTGACAATCCTAACTACAAAATCACAGCACTTCTTGACCACATGGGTATGATCACTGTTCAGACACCTTCTCGGGGAGTCTTTGATTGCAAACCACTTGGTTTGATCTGGGCTCAGTTCCCCGAGGTATGTATAATGATTAGTGCCATTTATCTTCATATGCCAAATAAATAATAGAATTATGTTCGGTATGTTTGTTCTATCATTGTCAGTTACACTTTCCCATCTACAGCCAATTGAAAGTTTAACATTTTTTATCTTCGGAGAAATAGGACAAGTAGTATATGTACTTTAGCAACTTGCAAACTTCTCCCTGATGAACTTATGGGGTATATAATCCTAGGTAGACTATGGAGCTTGTTGATAGAAGTTAAATAATTGCAAACTGTAACTATCTGACATGACATATAAGTTAAATAAATTCATGCACTGTTTGAATTTTTTGCCGAAGTCAGCGACGATCTGTTTGTCTTGACTCTTGATGGTGGTTTCTTTCCTGTGTTGTTGCAGTTCTACAGTGCTTCCAATACTATCATGTTTGACGACCTTCGAAGAAATTTTGTGATGAACCCACAAAATGGTCTGACAATTAAACCATTCAGGAAGGCTCATGCTAACCGGGACACTGATCAGGAGCTGGTGAAACTTACCCAGTACTTACTGGCCATTGCAGAGCTTGATGATTTGAGTCACCTTGATCATAATAAATGGGAGTCATTCTCGGAAGACACCGGTAAAAGGCGTAGGCACAAATGATTGATAAGTGAAAGCAATAAGAGGAATCTGGTAAGCAAGATGCAGCTTCCCACCTTATATACAACTGTAGTTTTATGAAAAACATGGTTCAATCTGAGGATTTCAATTCTTTCATTTCAGATATTTACAAGTGCCTTCGAAGTCAGAGCAGAGTGAATGACAGAAAGAAGAATATTCCTTGTGGCAGCTGTGTGGAATTACCTAAGACGGCTAGCAATGCTTGTGCAATTTCTAAGCACCGATTCCCTAAGATTAATAATGCCTTTTCACGAGAAATTTATGTATTTCATTGATTTATTGAGAAACTCATACAAAGCTGGGATCATAGCGAGTGTTGTGGTCATCTGCTTAATATGTACCAGTTGCCATAGAAAGGTTAAAGTGTGCTCGGAAAATGAGAAAATTAGTGACAACTGTAACTAATATCCGAAGTGATTAATTTATTCCTACTTATGGGCAATGCCATAAGCAAGTTCAATTATGTGGTTTTATGACAGTGATTTATGTTATTGAAAGGAAATGTTAGCAATGTATGCATGTTTGGAATCACGAGGTTTGCAAAATCACTGACACTGATTTTATTGAAGTGCTAAAATGTAGTTCAAGTTCAATAACATTTTATCTTTAGTAACTATGTTGCAAAAAGTAGGAAAATGGTAAGAGACGAATAGGCAAGAAAATAAAGAAGAAAAAGGTGGTAGTGAAATATGTAATTATATTATAATATGATATTTGCTCCTATTGTACCTGTAAAGCGAAAGTCAATCGAGACAACAACAATAGTTCATTAGTTGAAGAAAAATATTGATCCATCAGAGAAATATCAGTTCAACCACAGTAATTTTATTGTACCTGTAATGAACAAGTTTGATGTTGAAACTTGCTTGATTTTGGATGATTAATTGGCTATACCAGTTCACTTCTTGACTTGCTTGCTCGGGAACACGTTTAAAACTACTTCCAACCAAAAGTATGTCTAGTACTAGTAGTGCTTCTTCAACAGAATATTAAACTCAATAACCAAATCTTGCCTCAATTTTCAAAAGAAGTTGGTCTATTTGATTAATCTCTTGCTGCTAGCCAAACTACATTATTTAATATTGCAGTTGAATCAATTTGTGGCATGCTTAAATTGACTTATTTAAATTTATCTATTAGTATAAGCACTAGTATGAAGACTGTTTAGGAGAACCTATTTTCCTTTTGAAAGTTTTTTTTTCTTTTTTTAGTGTGAGTATCGAACCTAGATCACTAAGGTTGAAGTTCAAATTTTCAACCAAATGATTCTAGGTAATCGGCTTGTATTGTTGAATATCTATTATATATTTATACTACATATAAAGAAGAGAATAAGAGATTTTGTTAAATGTCAATTTTAAATTGAAAGCTTGCATTCTAATTGAACTTAATTTTGTCTTCTTGATTCTGAAACTTGGAAAAGTGTGTGATATTGGAGGCACGGTTTGTATTTATAAATTGATATAAGTTTAAATTTTGAATGAATTTTCTCTGTAGATAATTACATGATACCAGATAATTTTCAAAAAACGAGAATTGGTCCATTAAGGAAATAAATCAGTTCAAGCATGAAATCCACAACGTTGATTTCAAAGCTTAATTGGATGCACTGGTTCACTTCTTGACTTGCTTATTCAAGAACCTATTCGATCTTCTTCTTTTTTTTTTTTTTTCCGTCAAATTTACCCTTTCTGAAGTACATAATCCGTATTGTCCGGATTAATCCCACTCTATTATAAGGGTTTAGGGTTTAATCTCTTATATTAGACATTTTCATGACTTTTTACACCTTCGGGTTGGTCAATATCAAGGTGTGAAATTAAATGCAATTTTCAGAATTTTTTACACCTTTAAATTGATCAGTCTGACGTAAAATGTTCACTTCAAAATTTCCAGGACTTTTTACATATTCGGATTGGCCAATTGGAGATTTTAAATGCATTTTCTAAGACTTTTGACACCTCCGGATTGACTAATCCTTGTGTAAAAAACCTGGTGATGTTTTGTTACTCTTTCTACACCATGTTGAACCAATGTTCAACAAAGCAAATTCAGAAATTTAGTTTGGATTCAAGATGTGTGACGTGTCTATATGAGTAAAATTTCATGCTCATAATGTTTAAAACTTCCATGAAGCAGGAGGCATCAGACAGTAACATGCCACAAATACATATTCAAGAAGAAATTAAATATAACATCTCAAAAGAAAAGTTACAAGACCCTGCAAAGTGAAAATCAATAACCCTCTAAAGCTTTCAAGCCTTGGTCTACAAGTTAAAGCTGAACTTATTTTTTAGGAAATAATCTTCTCGGTGCAATCAGACAAGATATGTTTAGAAAAGATGAACTTCATAAAAATCATATTACAAGCATTAGCTAAACATTATCCATACAAATAATAATGCACATTCAAATAGCCCCGAGATATCTGCTATTTGCATTAGGCCAAATTCAAACACAATGGAGATTCACAAGAGGAGGTATTCAGTTACATAATCACTGAAGATTTCGGCAGGGGCGGAAGCTTCGAAACCATCGAGTTACCACCTCCGGCAGGTCAAGTGACAGAAATTAGAATTAAGATTTCGGCAATGACCACCAGGCGCAACATTAAATAAATGGCAATAGTTTAAGTAAACAGAGAACATTGAGACAACGAAGGAACGCTGAAATAGCAGCAACGCGGGCAGAGAGAGAGGGCATATCCTGGAAATCTCTACACAATCCCGCATGTCGAAAGGAAACAAATTCTATCACAGGTGTGGCGATTGGCAAAACAACGCTACAGCTACGGCCAAGCTAAATTCTGAGTGCTCCGTTCGCAGGGTCATGCCCCGAATTTGTGTCCTTATGCTTCAGAGAAAGGTTAGCAAACTGAGAGTCAAGGTCTCTGCTGTTTGTGCGTCTATGGCTGCCAGATGGTTGTTGTTGAGGCTGCTGTGCCTGCTGCAGATGCTGTTGGTACATGCCACGTAATCTTCCAATCTCTCTCTCCAGTACTTCCTGCTCCACTGAATTTTGAATTGTATATTTTAGTGTTAAAAAAACTGTCAAATCTGATGAAACTAATCATTACTAAAAAGAACTCGCAGGGCCCAAAGAAAGACTATATAGAATTCAAGGAGGCAGGATTTGAGTCTCATCATCTTGTCTAAGTCATTTTTATGGCCTAATTCTATTATTTTTCTAATTATTTTATTAAATAAAACATAATTGGAGCAGGAAAATATATTCTATTTTATAAATGTTCTTCACATGAAGAAACACACTGCCAAACATATAAACCATAAGAAAACAAATAAACATCAAATTTGCTCAAAACTCGAGTATGCACAGATTATAGCAAGAAGAAATAGAAGAGCAGAATGCCCAGACAATGAGATATCCTTAAACAAGTTTTAACAGAATGCCCAGACAATGAGATATCCCTTAAACAAGTTTTAGAGACAATAATAAATAGAGTAAATGACATAGTATAACTACAATGAAACAAGTGCTCATCTATTCTATAGTCTACCTTGAGCTTAAATTTTGGTCCTTCTTTAAGTTATACTATTTAACACAACTCTTAAGATCAAACCTCACTTTAATTTATGTCATTCCAGCAATCAGGCTAAGGTTCATAAAAGATAAAACTTCAGTAATTTTGTGCTTTCTCGCCACTTATATGCTAAAATCAAACTTAGATGATAAACCTAATGTGTTTATTTTCTATCAATGTATAGAATAAAAATGCAACACAAATTCACAAGGATATTTTTTTTTACAAGAAATTCACAGGGATTTACCAGCTTGGTATGCAAGCATATATATAGCATACACAACTCCGTAGACATGCAGAGTACCCAGATCGACATTTCCCAGTAAAACAGACATCCATTACTTGAAAACGTAAATGGATAATTCATATTATAGAAACTTACGATATTTGATAAGCTGCTCCTGTGCTAAACTTTCTAAACGTTGTTTGAGTGCTTTATTCTCCATACTCAGGATAAGATTCTGCTGGTTAAGAAACTCAAGCTCAGCCGATACTTCAGACCCTTCTGCCTATGTATTGACATAAAAAGAAACAAACATAATTGTCAACCAACCAATACAGTATATATATGTAATCAAAATGATATCACTCTACATAATATTGCTCTATGGTGAAACTTGCCTGTAAAGCCTGTACATTTCTTTCCAGCTCAGCTATGTACTGAAGTTTACGGACCCGTGACCGTTGAGCAAATTGCCTGCATTAACAGTGTTTTTATAAATTTTCTGTAAATCAAGTAGCAAGAAATAGCCAAGAGAAAACATTAATTTCATTATATTAAGAGTTAGAGAAACAAGTAGGTTTTTTTCTACATAGGAATAGTATACGAGCTATAGTAATGCAGAGAAACACGTAGGTCCTTTTCTAAGTATAATACTGAATTTGTTAATACAATCATATGTAGTGTATCTGGAAAACTTTAAAAAAGGTCAAAAGAAAAACATGACACAACTTCATGTGATTGCTATATGAAATCATTCTGCATGGAGAAACATAAAAAGGATAACAGAAGCAGGTGATCAAATCATTCATTCACCAAAACATGCAGCCTCCAAGTCATACAAATGTGGTAAAATTAAACGCTTACTATAATAGCCAAAAAAACAGAAACCAGAAAAGAAACTGCATACTGTTTAGCACGTTTTGAATCTGTTTCAGAAGCAGATGACTTTGCATGTAAGCCATCCTTTCTTTCAAAAGGTGATTTTATGTCTTGTACGCCAGCTTCTAATGAATCGTGATTTTCATTTGCAGTCAGTAGGATCCGATCTGGTTCGTATAGTGTACATGGGGTCGGTGATCCCGATCTCTGAAAAGCAACATTGTCTTTGCTAGATGGAACACCACTCATATTTGAAAAAGAGTCCCATGACCTATTCCTCTGTTTTGCTGCATTGATTTCTGCATACGTAGGTACATGACGAGCATCTTTGTTGCGGTCAAAGTCTGGAGGTGACCAAGCCGGAATAGACAAATTCTTATATTTATACTCATCATGATCCGCATAATTGATGTTAGACGCATTAATATTGTCAATATATGCAAAAGAATCACTTGATGAACGCCTATGACCACCCCTTCTGACAGGTGTATCTGGCTCATTTAGGAGATCATCAAGCCACGACGGCTGCTCCTCGATAAGATGGCTCTCAGATGAAGTACGTTGGTGGTGTGCGTTTCCTTCTCGTGGCTTATTAACCGGCTTTGGACCAACTGTAGGGTTAGAGACATAATCAGAATATGCTTGGGAGATACTAGGAAATGGGCTTTTGGGAGGAAGCAGAGCATGTGCATGCCTTCCAGGATACATCAAATTTCTGACACCCGATGAGCTCTTTGAATTCGCCATAGAAGCAGGATCAATACCTGTCAAATAAGATTGTTTAAATCACCAAACACTTTGGCCAAGTAGTAAGTGCATTAAAGATAAAAGATAAAATAAAGAATAGATGCAATAAACAATTTTCAAAGGATCTTCAAATGAAAGTTTAACCATGCCATCTAAATTGCAACAATTCTCAGCTGATGCGTTTATGTTCTCCATTACAAAAAAATAACCACAAACTCGTGATACTTAAACACTCGTACAAAGATCTTATAAGGCTAAAAGTATGCCAAATAATTGAAGTTTGATGTACATAATAATGCACTGCACTCACACTAAAAAAATGCTAATGCGACCATAACCCTATGCTCTTGAAAAACATAGTTTTTGAAACAATAAAACATCGCAGTAATCTCAAGAATCTTAAATGAGCAAAATTCAATACTTCATTAAGAAAATTGCCCGTATGTAAACAGTACGGTGGCATCATATATCAATCAGTCCACACATTTTCATTACAAGAATGCAAATCTGGTATGAAATAGTACGGAACACAATACCTATCCTCGCACGTAAGAATCTTCGATGTTTTCAATTGTTTTTAAGTTAAAACTTAAAACAACTATATTACAAACAAATTGAGATCATAAATTCATTGAAGTTAAACCTATCAAGAAAACAACAGTTTGCAGCCAATGTAACAGAAAACTCAACAACACGGTTTCAAAAAACAAACTGCAGAAAAAGAAAAAAAAATCTAAACCTTGACAGAAATAAACCACTATCTAAATTATAAGCAAATCCAATTCACATAAGAAAAAAAATTAAACCAAAATTTAAAAATATATTTTTTGCAGGACCCAGATGAGGAAACACCCAAAGATAGAAACTTTAATCTGCTAAAATCAACCCAAAGCATGCACAACCATAAAAGCGTTCATGAAATTAGGATTAACAAAAAGGGTCAACAAAAAGAGGAAAAATTACTCACTAATCTGAATAAAATCCAAAAAATGGTGCAATGTGTGACTCAATGGTATCAAAAGAACAACAATTTCGAGCTGATTTCGCAAATTCAATAAACGAAAAAGCGATTAGATTCGTTTCAGAACCAAACAAAAATCAAGAATAAAAAAAAAAGGAAGGAAGAAAAAAAACTCGCCTTTGTAGATTGAAGATTCGAGATCCCTAAAAGGGGCTTGAAATCAAAGCAAAGTTGTGAATTTTCTCTCTCTTAGGGTTTGTTTCTTCAACTACCTGTCTCTCTTCTTGTTGAAGCTGTGTGTGGCTTGATTCATCACCAACTAATACTTGTAACTTGTTTGTGTTGTGAAATATAACTTTTTCATTTTCACCCCTTATTTAGAGTTTAATAATTTACAAGTTGATGGTGTATAATTATTTTACACAGTACTATTTTGTTGCATCATTGAATTTTATTTATTTTTTTTCTTTCAAAAAATATCATTGAATTTATTTGAAAATATCTTAATTGTCGTATTTATCATTAATGTGACATACATTGTTCATGTATATAGGTAAAGAGAGAAATTCTAAAAATACATTTTAACACACACTTTTTAATACATTCTATTTGATTGATTAAAATTTAAATGGACCTTTTTAAATCATGTAGATCCTATATAAATTTGGTCTCATATAAATTTGGTAAATTTTATATGAATTTTAAACAATCAAAAAGAGTGTGTTGAAAAATATGTTATTAACATTTCTCTCGTAAAAATTGTAGGTACAAATTAAATCACCGTAAATATCACTTATAGAAAAATGGCTAAATTATGTTTTTGTCCCTTAACTATTTAATTAGTATCGATTTGGTCCCTTAATTAAAATTTGATATCTTAACTTCTCTCAGTTACACGTTTTGGTCCTTTTCGTTAGTTTTAATTCAAAAACGTTAGGTTTTCTTCTTTTTCTTCTGGAATTTTTCTTGGACCTATGTTGTTGAAGGTCGATAGATATGATATGAAGATGAAGAAGAGTAGAAGAAGATGAAGAAAATCTAACGTTTTTGAATTAAAACTAACAAAAAGGACCAAAATGTGTAAGGTGAGAGAGTTAAGATACCAAAATAAATCAAATTTTAATTAAGGGACTAAAGCGATACTAATTAAATAGTTAAGGGACCAAAAATACAATTTAACCTAGAAAAATTCATTTTTGTTTTTCTTTTTAATTCTTTTTTCTGCTTAGGAACAAAGATCAATTTGTCGTGTCCTTGTCCAACTTGTTGCATGATTTGGTTAAAATAAGACTGGAGTAATATAAAAATAGTTTTTGACCTTATTTGGTTTTGCTTTATTGGAGATTCTTTACTTATACACAGCTCAATTCAGAGGGGATCTTACTGGATAATAATAGTGTTTGTGTGATACACAACTTGGAAAATAGTAATAATTAATTTTGATTTTTTTTTTATAGAATGATAATTAATTAATTTTCCCCTTAAAAAGTAATTAATTAATTTTGAATATCTTACTTTTGAAAATTTTGTAAAGTAATGAAGTTTGTCTTAACTCTTAACTTATGGAGAAAGGGTTATCCCATGAGTGATTTCACATTATTCGCTATTCATACTTATCATATAAATTTTTTATCCGTTTCTCTCTTGTTTTGAATGATAAAATCGCACTTTCTTATGCCTTAAGAGGATTGGTATTTTTTTTTTAGGGAAAAAAGAGTGATATTTATACAACAAAAATGCAATAGGATTTATGACAATCGTATAAAGATACACACAAAATAAATGATATTTGATTATAAGAAATAGAAAACATTATTATCATATTGACAACCATATTAAAATACAATGTCAGACAAATTTTGTGTTGTCAAAATAACTTTTATTTTTCTCCCATCTTTGTTTCCAATGTGATATTCATTTTAGCAAATTTCTAATGCAATGTTAGTTATTTATTTTGAAGAAATATATGAGATTTAATTCCTAAATTCTATTTCAATTGACATACAAAATTGTTAGGTTGAACAGAAAGAAAAAAAATATGAGACTCAATTTGATTACGACAACAAAAAAAAACACAATCATTAGTCACTTATAATAATATACCGGATCACTTCACTTTTGGTTAAATATTCCCCAAAAAAATTGATCTATCGATAACAATAATTGAAAGAGACAAGTTTAACCTCCCACCATTTAATCACAATATAAAGTTATACATTTCTAATAAATTGAACAAATTCAAACCCAATAAAATAAGATACAACTTTAAGAATTGATTTTGGAAGGAATGATGGATGACTTATTTTTATTTTAAATTAAGAAAAGAAATAAATTAAGCCATAATGAAATTAGGATGATAAAAGAGACAAACCCGTTCTATATAGACTCACCTGATCATTAATCCATCTAAAAGAGGGTAGATCATGCCCAACTAGAGGCGTATGGTTAAAAATCTTACCACGACTTTTTTTTTTTATGGTGGGTTACTTAAGGCCTCTTTTAAAGGAAATAAATCTAAATCAAACAAAAAATTTATTGAGTTCATCGGGCTGACATTTTTAAAAAATAATTAAAAACTTTAAAAGTAATTATCTTTTAATAAAAATATAGATATTTTATACTAATAAGAGTAGTGCATAAGCTAAAATAAAAAACAATGTATAATAAGTATAATACTTTTTTGTTTAGGTAAAATTGGTGCAAAAGGAGAACCAACCGCAACACCCTAAATAAACATAAAAAAAGAGATAAGAATAATAGAAGAAGAAGGATATAGACTAAAACCCTCTCAAAAGTTAAAGGCTAGACAAAACTAGGGGTGAAAGCCAAATCCATAACAGAGAAAATAAAAAGAAAGAAGAAAAAAAAAAAACCAAGCCAAAATAAAAGGAACAACAAAATAAACGTAACCAAAAAAAGAAGTCGAATCAATCTAGAAGCTTGCCCGTGGAGCGGGTATATTGAACTAAAAAAAACCATAGTGATAGGCTTTTCGATAGTAATACATGAATACAACATACTTTTTAAGATAACACTACTAATATAATTAACGTGAATGACCTAAACCTTGATACCCAAACCAATTGAGGTCGGATTAGACTAGTTTATTCAGTTTAGACCTGATCTTGAAAAGATATATGAATTAATTTATTTGATTTAAATTGAGTCTTCGGATTCACTAGGTCATTGCTTTGGCTCTTACATCCATAGGGTTGATCTGTCAATGTTATTTTGAGAATACTAGTTAAAAAAGCTTTAGAAAAACAATGTTATACGTGTGAAAAATATAAATAACACAACCAACTTAAGGACATCAAAATATGTTACTAATGAGTCTACTAAAAATTTGGAAATTATCATTCAAACATCCATGTTTCATACTTTAAAAATTTATATTAATCCAGCATTAAAACCAAAATAAAATGTTCACGAATTCACCAATCGACAAACTATTAGAATCTTAAGACTAAAATCGTGAAACCCAAATGATTAAATTTAAGGATTTTTTTAATCTCTACTTATAGAAAAGAAAACTAGAAAATATAGTGACTTATAGGTAATATCAAGTGTAAAAGAAGAGTTTTTTAATCTAGAATGCCGACCAGCCCCGCCCTGCCTCCACCGCGTTATTTTAGTGGGATAAGTTGGACCAATCAACTAATAGTGGCGAATTCAAAATTTCAACCCCTTTTCATAGAAGATAGACTAAACAGGCCGATCAGGTGGACTTAACTCATCGTATTGTCCCTAATTGAAGTATAATGTAATAATTTATTATGCTGTTTTTTTCTGTAAAGAATGTCAAATGTTGACTTAGTTTTTCAATTTCTTCCCTTCAAAACTCAATTCTCAAACAAAGCCTAATGGGGTGATACCGTGTTTATTGCTCAGAGTAACCATGTTTTATTTTTTTGACAAGACATAGTAACTATGTTCTGCCCGTTCACACTTGAATTATAAATAGGGAACTTCCATGGCTCTTGCTCCATAAATTTATAAACTAACGATCATTTTATGAAATAAAAAACTATTTGTTAGTATTTATATTTTAAAAAACATCATTTCATTATTTATAAGAATCATATTAAATTTTTAACATTTTCTCATAAAAAATAATCAATATTCTTTATTATGAGTAATAAAAATTCAAAAAGAGTAAATTTTATTTCGTCGAAGCTTTTGGTAAATAAGATTTAATTATTATAACTGTCAATGATAGAAAATAACTATTTCTTTCAAAAAACAACTCATTTAATTATTAAGTTAACAATTTGGTGTACTGATACACTCCAAATTTTGGGTGTACCATAGAATTTGCCTTATAAATATCATTATGACATAAAACTTGTGTCACTTAAAAGATGGAAATAACAGTAATTTTTATGAATAACATGAAGGTAAAAAAAGTTATTTTAAGTGCCATGTTATTGTTTAAAATTGATTATTTAGCTATATTCAACATTAAAAATTTCGTACTTAGAAGAAGATCGTGATGAATTCGAACCAAGTGTTGAGTTAGAACTTAGAACCTGTTTATACCGATTCCACGTTGCTAAAACAATTTTCTCTCTGGACAGAAACACGCATATGGCAATTGATATTGTCCCCATAATTTTTGGTATATTCGTAAGCATATTATTTAGCAACGAACGTTTTGTGTGTGGATAATTTGTTTTTTGGTTCTAGTGGTGAGTAGAAAATTTTACAAGCAAGAGGAGTAATATTTGACCTTTGAGGTCTGTATGGTTCGAGAGTTTTGGAGGAAAGGGGAGGGGAGGGAAGGAGAGATTCTTAATTTGAAGTGTTTGGTTCAATTTTTAGAAGGGGAGGTGAGGAGAGAGGAGGGGAGCAAATTTTATTGCACTGCCAAAATTATCCTTAGATTAATTTAAAATCTCAATATTATCCTTATAACAGCATTTATTATTATTAGGTTATATTATCTTTGAAACAACTTTTATTGTTATTATAAGGTTATAGATTGTATTATCTTGTAACAACTTTTATTATTATTAGGTTATATTATCCTTGTAACAACTTTTATTTCATATTATTAACAACTTTTTCTTGTAACAACTTTTATTACTATTTGTAACAACTCTATTACTAACCCATTATTTCATCGTCTATATCGTGTTGTTATCGATTACATCACTATTGTTTCGTTACTTTATTATCCTTATTTAATTAAGTTTAAGGGTAAAACAGTAAAATAATTTTAAAATTCCTTCCCTCCCCTTGTGAACCAAACACATCCTTAATAAGAATATTTCCCCTCCCCTCCGTTAAAATCCCTCCCCTCCCATCCCCTCCTAATTCTCGAACCAAACGGACCCTTAAAATCATT